>Ga0179596_10000137_pt1 | contig 55877 bp, 59 predicted proteins | sample CZODoug1_1_08_16_FD_155494 | JGI IMG/M metagenome (GOLD analysis project Ga0179596, IMG submission 155494) | Vadose zone soil fungal communities from Angelo Coast Range Reserve, California, USA - CZODoug1_1_08_16fungal (Illumina Assembly) | ecosystem: Environmental > Terrestrial > Soil > Vadose... | reverse complement strand
CAGCCGGCTCGACAGCCAGATCACGCCGATCGCCATGAGGGTCAGCGCGAAGGCGAGCGCCGAACCGCTCGGCCAGTCGAGCAACTGCATGTATTCGTCGTAGATCAGCGTCGCCATGACCTTGTAAGTCGGCCCGCCCAGCATGCGCGGCGTCACCAGGGCGCTGATCGTCAGGACGAAGACCAGGATCGAGCCCGCCAGGATACCCGGCATCGACAGCGGCAGCGTCACGGAGCCGAAGACATGCAGCCGGCTGGACCCAAGCGTCGCGGCGGCGGCCTCGACGTCGCGCGGCACGTTGCGGATCGCGGCAACCAGCATCAGCACCATGAAGGGCAGATAGATATGGGTCAGCCCGATCATCAGCCCGGTCATGTTGAACATCAACTTGACCGGTGTCGCGATCAGGCCAAGCTGGATCAGCAGGTTGTTGACGAGCCCGTGATTGGCGAGCAGCGCGATCCAGCCGAAGGAGCGCACCACGAGGTTCAGCATCATCGGGAAGACGACGAGCAGGATCAGCGGCACGCGCCAACGTTCCGGCCCGCGCGCGACCAGATAGGCGATCGGATACCCCAGCAACAGGCAGGCGAGCGTGACGAACAGGCCCAGGCCCAGCGTCCGCCAAATCACTTCGCGGTAATAATCGTCGGTGACGATGCGGGTATAGTTCTCCAGCGTCCACACGCCGGGCGCCAGCCCCGCTCCCGGCACATATTCCCGGAAGCTCGTCGGCAGCATCATCAGCACGGGAAGCAGGAAGAAGGCCACGAGCACGAGCGTCAGCGGCGCCAGCAGCAGCAAGCCGTGCCGGGCTCTGATCATGCGGACGCGCCATCCGGCCCCATCGCGAAGACGGCGCCGGGGTCGATCGTCAGCGAAACCGGGCTGCCGATGGCGAGCATCGATTCCGGCCCGCTCGACGGGGCTTCGGCGACGAGTTCGATCCCGCCGGCGAGCCTCACGACATATTGCACGCGCGCGCCGCTGAAGGAGCGCAGCGCTATCGTGCCGTCGAGCGCGCCGGGGGGCGCACCCACCTCGGCCGTCCCGCCGCGCAGTCCGATCGCCTGCAGCCCGATCGCCCGCAGTCTGATCGCCTCCTGCCGGATGACGATATCGACCGGGGAGCTTTCCGGCCGATCGACATGCGCGACCAGCAGGATCGGCCCGGCGCCCAGCCGCACACTGCCGCCGGCGCCGTCGCGCGTAGCGACCGTGCCGGTCAACCGGTTCGGCTTACCGATGAAGCTCGCGACGAAGCCGGTGGCGGGGCGGTGATAGATCTCCTCCGGCGTCGCGAATTGCTGCATGACGCCCTTGGCCATCACGCAGACGCGGTCCGACATCGAGAGCGCCTCGCCCTGGTCGTGGGTGACGAAGAGCGTCGTGATGCCGAGGCCACGCTGCAGCCGCTTCAGCTCGATCTGCATCTCGTCGCGAAGCTGCGCGTCGAGATTGGAGAGCGGCTCGTCGAAGAGCAGTACGCGTGGATGCGGTGCCAGCGCGCGGGCGATGGCGACGCGCTGCTGCTGGCCGCCGGACAATTGCCGCGGATAACGCTCGCCATAGGCATCCAGCCTGACGAGCGCGAGCGCCTCTTTGACGCGCCGGGGGAGCTCGTCACCCGCGACCTTGCGCCGCCGCAAGCCAAAGGCGACGTTCTCGAAGACGGTGAGATGCGGAAACAGCGCGTAGGACTGGAAGACCAGCCCGAGCCCCCGCTTGTTCGGCGGCAGGGCCGTGACATTCTCCTCGCCGATCAGGATACGGCCCCGGCTCGGCTCGGCCAGCCCCGCGACCATGCGCAGGATCGTCGTCTTACCGCAGCCGGACGGGCCCAGCAGCGAGACGAACTCGCCTTCCTTGATCGTCAGCGACACGTCCTTGACGACGTCGATATCGCCATAGGCCTTGCCGAGCCTGTCGAAGGTCAGCGAGCTCATCGGCCGCGCCCGTGGATGCGCGCCGCCAGGATCAGCGCGCCACCTCACGCTGCCAGCGGCGCGTCCAGTTGGGGATGTTCTTGGCGACCAGATCGGGATCGATGAACCAGGCCTTCTCCAGCGTCTCGCCATAGGGAACGATCTTCTGGAGCTTGTCCGACAGCGTTACCTTGGTGTTCACCGCACCGATATAGGCTCGCTCGGAGAAACAGCTCTGCCCCTCGGCCGAGAGCACCTGGTCGACGAATTTATGGGCGAGATCGAGCTTGGTGGTGCCCTTCGGGATCACGACCGTGGGCAGGATGCCGACAGCACCCTCCTTGGGATAGGCGACGGCGAGCGAGAGCCCCTTGTCCATCGCGACGCCGGCGCGATCCGGATACCAGGGTGCGATGACGATCTCTCCACGCTCGAACAGGGAGAGCAACTGGTCGGCCTGGGTGTAGAGCACGGCCGAGCCCTTCGCGAGCGGTTTGATCGCCTCGACGCCGGCATCGACATTCTCCAGCGTACCGCCCTTCAGCTTGTTCAGGGCCAGGAAATACTGCCATCCGGAGGTGCCGCTGATGTCGCCGATCGCGTATTTACCCGCATAGGCGGGGTCGAACAGGTCGAGCCAGGAAGTCGGCGGCGTCTTGACCAGCTTAGGATTGTAGACCAGCGCCGTAGCACTCACCATGGCTACGACATAGCTGTCGTCCTTGCCCCAGGCGCTCGGGATGATGTCGCCCGCATTGGTCAGCTTCTTGCGATCGATGATCTCGTTGAGCTTTTCGCCATGGGTCTGGGCCGAGAAGGCATTGTCCATGAACACCACGTCCATGTCGGACTTGCCGGCGGTGGCGCGGATCGCGGCGGCGAATTGCGAGGAACTGCCGAGCTTCAGCGAGACCGTCGCCCCCGTCGCCTTTTCGAAGGCGGCGACATGGCAGGCTTTGACGTTGTCGGCGAAGGAACCGCCGAAGGAGCCGACGATCAGTTCCTCGGCCCGGGCGGCGAACGTTGAATCGGCGCACAGGATGGCGGCGGCCACCGCGACGCGAAGCATATGACGCATGGTTGCACATCCCCGTCTGGTGCGTGGCGCCAACCGCTGGTCGCGCGGCTTCGCGGCGCGAAGATCGCGGGCTTGACCGCATCTTCGGGACGCAGCATGGCACGCGTCCATTTATCTTTCAAGAAAGATAAATGAAAGATATCTTGGCTGACTTAACCGACGTCGACACCCTTGCGGAGCCCAGCGTGGCATGGTCGGAAAGGGTGGATTAGGAGGGTGGCATGCGCGACGAGGCCGAGGAGCCGGCGACGATCTGGGAAAACGACCGCGTCGGTGCCGGCATGCGGCGCTGGGCGCGCGAATTTCCGGATATCGACTGCTCGGGCAAGGCCGTGGTCGGGCGCCTGCTGCATCTGCACGAGGTCATCCTCAAATCCGTGAACCGGACGCTTGCCAAGCACCGTCTGAAATACCCCGCCTATGCCGTGCTGGCGACGCTCAGGGTCGAGGGCGCGCCCTATCGCATGTCGCCGAAGGCCTTGCTCGACTCACTCATCCTGACCTCGGGCGGGCTTTCGAACCTGCTGCGGAAACTGGAGGATACCGGTCATATCCAGCGCATGGCCGACGAGACGGATGGGCGCGGCGTCATCGTCGAACTGACGGAAAAGGGTCGTCGCGTCGTCGAGCCGGCGATGCGGGACCATGCCGAAACGGAACGGAGACTGGTGGGTGCTCTCTCAGGGGATGAGCAGGACGCAGTCGCCCGCGCGCTTGGGCGGATGATGCTGGGAAAGCTGTAACGCGATCCCTTGCCGGTCCGGCTCATTTTAGCGCTTGGTCCGCGGCTCCGACGCCAGCGCCACCATACCCGGAATATAGGCATCCGAGACGAATGCGCGGCAATGGGTCTCGAAGGCTTCGACCAACCTCGACTTGCGCAGATGACCGAGGGTCGCCATGCCAATCGCCATCGGACGATGCTCGCCGGCCAGCCGCACGCGCACGACACGGCGGCCGTCCAGGGCGTAATCCGATCGCGGCCGGACATTCGCCAGCGTGTAGCCATAGCCGTTCGCGACCATGGTGCGAACAACATCCTGATAGGCCGATCGCGTGGCGATCGTCGGCTCCAAACCTTCCTTCATGAACAGGGCGAGGAAGTATTCGCGGCTGAGCGGCAGATCGAGCAGCACCATCGGCTGATCCACCAACTCCCGCAGGCTGATGGCGGTATGGCGGGCGAAGGGATGGGCCTCCCCGACAACCACATGGGCGGGAAGGCTCGCCAGCGGCGTGAAGACGATGCCATCGGGGATCTGCAGATCATAGGTGATCGCGATGTCGATTTCGGCCCGGCGAAGCCCCTCCAGCAGCCGCTCCTGATCGTTCTCGGCGTGCCGGATCCGCGTCGCCGGAAAGGCCGAGGTGAAAGAATGCGCCAATTCCGGCATGACCATCGGCGCCAACGTGACGAGACAGCCGACGGTCAATTGCCCACGGATCTGCTCGCCCGCTTCCGAGGCGGCGGTGTAGAGCGCTTCCGCCTGTTCGATGATGCGCTTGGCCTCCCGCAGGAGGGAGCGCCCGATGGGCGTCGGCGACAGGCCCTGCGCATGGTGGCGCACGAAGAGCTGAACGCCGAGCTCCCGCTCGAGATGGGAGATGGCGGTCGAGATCGACGGTTGCGAAATGTTGATGCGCTCGGAGGCCAGCGTGATGCTGCCCGTCTCGCCGGCGGCGATGAAATATTCCAGCTGGCGGAAGGTGTAGCGCATGGCGGGTTTATAGCCCGGCCCGGCCAGGCGACAAAGGCGCTCCGTCGATGCTCACTCGTCTCCAGGCACGCCGTATCTGGGCGCCGCCGTCGGATCGAGCGCGCGGTCGACATAGGCCTCAAGCTGGGGCCGATAGATGTCCCAGAGGCGGTGGAGTGCGGCGATCGGATCGTGCTCGTCCCAATCGACCCGCAGATCGGCGACCGGCCATGCGACGTCCCGGACGAGCAGAAGCCCCGCCGAATGAACCGGGCCGGCCTCGCCCCCGGCGGCCAGCGCCGCCTGCATGGCGACGAGCAGGCGATCGCCGAGATGCCCGCTCGATGCGCCGAAGGCGTCCACCATTTTCCACGGCACTTCTTCAGTCGCGAGGAGATTGCCAGCGGCGGCGACCCCCGGTCCCTCGGCCACCGCGTTGACGCCAAGCGTACGGGCGCCGGAGAAGATCGCCGTGCGCCCCAGCGAATCGACCAGGGCGAGCTGGCGATGGTCGATATGTCGGCGCGTCGCAACCAAGATGTCCCGCGCCTGCGACGCGCTGGCGCCACGTTCCATCAGATCGAGGCCGCCCGGCCCGAGCGACGGATCGGTGATGTTCTGCGTCGCGACCACGCCGACCCCCGCGCGAGCATGGGCGCAGCGCGCCGCGACCGCCGGCGAGGATGAGGATATCGCGATGCCGAACATGCCGGTCGTCGGACAGCGGGCGGAGATCGAAAAGGTCATCGACTCACTCCGCGTCCGGAATGACGGCGGTGGCGTCGATCTCGACGACCCATTCGGGACGGGCAAGGGCGGAGACGACGATACCGGTCGAGACGGGGTAGACGCCCTTCAGCCATTTCCCGACGGTCCGGTAGACCGGCTCGCGATAGCGCGGGTCGATGATGTAGATCGTAATCTTGCAGATGTGCTCGAGCTTCGAACCGGCCTCTTCGAGCAGCATCTTGATGTTGGCCATCGCCTTTTCGGTCTGGCCGGCGGCATCGCCGATCGCGACGCTCTCCCGCGTGTCCAGATCCTGGCCGATCTGTCCGCGCACGAACACCATGGTGCCACGCGCGACGACGGTCTGGCACAGATCGTTATCGAGCTTCTGCTCGGGATAGGTGTCCTTGGTGTTGAACTTGCGGATGCGGGTATGGACCATGATGCGACGCTGTCTTTCCGATGATCGAGAGAATCCGGTGCGGTCGACTACTTGGTATCGAACCACTGGTTGACGGCCCGGTCACCAGGCTTGCGGCCGGTGGCGCCCGGCACCTTGTCGGCCAGCACCCGGTCGGCCCGCACCCGATCGGCCCGCACCCGATCGGAAAGACCCGCCGCCTTCTTGACGAAATCCAGCGGGCCGTCCCAGTCGAAATTGCGATAGACCGCCGCGAGATGTGCGAAAGGCGGCGATTGGGCGAAAAGCTGGAAGGTCAGCCGGTGCCCCGCGTAGTCGGAGTTCAACATGTCGCGGGCGAAGGCCAGGAGCTTGCGGCGATCCTCCGCCACCCAGTCCTCGTTCACCGAATAGAACTTGTCGAGCCAGGGTTTCGTCTCCGGGGCATCGAAGGCGGCCTTGTCGGGGGTCACGCAGATCTGCCCGCCGCAGAGTTCCCGGGCGATATGCATCATCTCGTGGAGTTGCGAGCAGGCGAGCACCCGGCCGGTATAGAGCAACGACTGGTTCGGCATCATCAGCCCGCCGGGGCTGCGCTCGGCTAGCGCGATCGAGGCTGTCAGGTGCGCGTTGATGCCTTCGCGATAGACCGCGAGCTGGGACAGCTTTTCCTGCACGGCCTGCTGCTTGTCGAGGCCGGTCTGACGCACGTTGAAGAGCGCCGCGCCGATCATCATGTCGGCGAACTTCAGGTTCCGCTGCACGAAGGCGAAGGCCGAATAGCGGTGCAAGGTGGCGCGGATATAGGTGGCCGCCTTGGTGTGGCGGTAGAACAGCACATTCTCCCACGGGATCAGCACGTTGTCGAAGATGACCAGCGTGTCGACCTCGTCGAACCTATTGGACAGCGGATAGTCCTCGATCGGCGCGCGGCCGGCGAAGCCGGTGCGGCAGATGAACTTCATGTTCGGCGAACCGAGGTCGCAGATGAAGCCGACCGCGTAGTCGGACAAGGCGCTGTTGCCCCAATTCGCGATGGTCGGCTTGGTGAAGGCCTGGTTGGCATAGGCGGCGGCGGTCTCGTATTTTGCGCCGCGCACGATGATGCCCGCATCCGTCTCCTTGACGACATGCAACAGCATGTCCGGATCCTGCTCCTGGGGCGGCTTGGACCGGTCGCCCTTCGGATCGGTATTGGCGGACACGTGGAACGGATCGGTGTGCAGCACCTTGTCGATATGCGTGCGGATGTTCGCCGAGAATTGGGGATCGACCTCGTTGAGGATGTCTTGACCGTCGAACAGCGACCACATCTCGCCGATCGTCTCGTCGCCGACGCGGGTGACGATACCGCCGACCTCCTCAAGCACCGCGTCGGTCGCCCGGCGCTTGTCCCACCAATCCTGCTGGGTGAACGGGAGCTTGCCGCCGATGGCGTTCGCCTCGCCGCCCTCTTCGATCGTCATGATGGGACGCGTGGCGGGCTCGTGCTGCATGTCGTAGATGCGGGCGCGGATATCCACCAGAGGTTTGAACATCGGGTGGCTGGGCACGTCCTTGACGCGCTCGCCGCCGATATAGACCTCACGGCCGTCGCGGATCGACTCGCGGTACTCTGTTCCCGTTCGGATCATGGTTGCTCCTGCCTGCATCTTGGCCGACGAAGTCGGCCAGCGTTCCGATCGACTGGCAAGGAGCATGATCGCGCGATCGGCGGCATTACCAAAATAGTCGTTTTCGCGACGCTGGTTCGGCTTTTCCTAAGCCGTGGCTATCGCGTGGAGACGCTTTAGGGCTTGTGGCTCGCGTCAAAAGCGGTTTTGGCGTCGGGCGAGGCGTCTTTCTGATATTTCGCCTTCCATTCGGGGAACGGCATGCCATAGACGATCTCGCGCGCCGCGGCGTCGGCGAGCTCGACGCCTTGCTCGGCCGCGGCCTCGCGGTACCAGCGCGACAGGCAGTTCCGGCAAAACCCGGCCAGGTTCATAAGGTCGATGTTCTGTACATCGGTCCGTTCGCGCAGATGGTCGACCAACCGGCGGAAGGCCGCGGCTTCGAGTTCCGTGCGGGTCGGCTCATCCATGGCGCTGGCCTCGGTCGAGTTGGGGAGCGACGTGGCTAACGCCATTCCATGATGCGAAAACCATGTCACAGTCCATCACAAGGGGGCAATGCTTCGCCATGGAACTAATGAGCACCGCCATGGGCGAAAGCATAAGAAGCAAAATTGCGCGGCGAGCTGTCGGGGTGAATGTCCGCGCAGCCCGCCACACCAGCGAGAGTGACCAAAGCCAATATGACCAACGCGAAGGAACGCATGACGAAGTCTCCTTGATCAAATTCCGCTGAAACCCATGCGATGAAGTCGATAGAGGATCGATCACGGTCGAAGGCGGATGACCGCACAGCCCACCACGCCGGCGAGTGTCGCCAAGATCATCATGACTAACGCGTAAGAAGGCAGGCTAACTCTCTTCATCACATTTTCGGCACGGAACCGAACTATGCTGCGAAGTCGGCAGCCGATAGTCGGTCGGCAAGGACCAAATATGCATGCCCGGCATCTCGCGGTGGGGGTGGAATAGTGGAACTTCCGACAAGACCCTCCACGACGACCGCCATCCGGCGGTTGCGGCAAGGCGACGAAGCCGCGCTGGAGCGCTTTCTGACGCCGCGCGCGGATAGCAGCATGTTCTTGGCCTCGAACCTGTCGCGCGGCGGGTTCGAGGATGCTGGCTTGTCGTTTCAAGGCATCTATATCGGCTGCTTCCAAGATGGCGTGCTGGCCGGGGTGGTCTGCCATGCCGGCAATGGCATGCTGCTCGTCCAGGCCGACGCGGCCGTCGATCACTTGGCGCGCGAGGCGCTGAGGATCAGCCAGCGGCCGATCAGCGGCATCTCCGGTCCCCCGCCGCCCCAGGTGCGCGCGGCACGGCGGACGCTGGACCTCGCGGACGGGGCGGTGAGCTATGACGCGGTGGAAATCCTGTTCGCGCTCGACCTCGCAGCGCTGCGTGAACCGGCGGCGCTGGTGGCCTCGGAGACGCGGTGCCGGCGCAGCGCGGCCGGCGATCTGCCGCTGCTCCGACATTGGATGACGGCTTACCGGCACACTATCCACGGCACGCCGGTCACAGCCGACCTGCTGGCCAGCAGCGACGCCTATATCCGCGATCTCCAGGCGCAGGGCCATCACTGGCTGCTGGAGTTGGCCGGCCAACCGGTGGCGATGGCATCGTTCAACGCCACCCTGCCGCGCCGCCGGACCGATATCGGAGGCCCAGATCTCAGACGGCCGGGGTTCGGGCGGGTACAGATCGGCGGGGTTTGGACACCGCCGGAGCGACGTGGCCACGGCTATGCCCGCACCGTCATCGCCGGCGCCTTGGCAAGTGCCCGTGACCTGGACATGGATCGGGCCGTCTTGTTCACGAACCCCCACAACCTACCGGCCCAGCACGCCTATCGCGCGCTGGGCTTCGAGGAAGTCGGGGAGTACGGGATCGTGCTGTTCAGCTGAAGCCGACCCCGGCGCTATCGACCGGGATTGGCCGCGATGGTGTAGCGCATATGAGCATTGGGCCGCGTCTTCACCGAGCGATCCTGCCAGACCTTGAAGGCGGCATCGTAGCTGGCGAACGGGCCGACAGCCTCAGCGGGACCCGTCAGTTCGCTGAATTGCGTGTCACGGAACTCGCCGCCCACCACCCAATACTGAATGAGCCGGGATTGAACGGGGCGGGATTGAGCGAGATTGGTCGCTTCGGTCATCTGTGTCATGGCATTGCTCCTCAGGAGGTCGGTGGCATCAGAACTGTTCGGCTTCGGTCGATCCGCTCATCGCGGTGGTGCTGGAGGCGCCACCGGATAGGGCGACCGCGACCGCGTCGAAATAGCCGGTACCGACCTCGCGCTGATGGCGAGTCGCGGTATAGCCCTGGCTTTCGGCGGCGAATTCGGCCTGCTGCAACTCGCTATAGGCACCCATGCCGCGATCGCGATAGCCGCGCGCCAGTTGGAAGGCCGAGTGGTTGAGGCTGTGAAACCCGGCAAGGGTGACGAACTGGAATTTGTAGCCCATCTCGGCGATCCGCTCCTGGAACGTCTCGATCGTCGCGACGTCGAGCTTCGCGCGCCAGTTGAACGAGGGCGAGCAGTTATAGGCCAGCAGCTTGCCGGGAAATTCGCGATGGATGGCGGTGGCGAATTCCCGGGCTTCGTCCAGATCGGGTTCGGAGGTTTCCCACCACAAGAGATCGGCATAAGGCGCGAAGGCGAGGCCGCGGGCGATCGCGTGCTCGACACCAACCCCATGCCCCGCCTTCAACCGGAAGAAGCCCTCGGGCGTGCGCTCCCCGGTCAGGAAGCGCTGGTCGCGCGGATCGACATCGGCAGTGATGAGCTGCGCCGAATGGGCGTCGGTGCGCGCCATCAGCAGCGTGTCGACCCCCGACACATCGGCCGCCAGGCGTGCCGCGTTGAGGGTGCGGATGAATTGCTGGGTCGGCACCAGGACCTTGCCGCCCAGATGGCCGCATTTCTTTTCGGAGGCCAGCTGGTCCTCGAAATGCACGCCGGCGGCACCCGCCTCGATCATGCCTTTCATCAGCTCGAACGCGTTCAGCGGTCCGCCGAAGCCGGCCTCCGCGTCGGCGACGATCGGCGCGAACCAGTAGGTCCCGTCCCGTCCCTCCATCCGGTCGATCTGGTCGGCCCGCTGCAAGGTACGGTTGATGCGACGGACCACGTCCGGCACGCTGGAAGACGGGTAGAGGCTTTGGTCCGGATACATCTCGCCGGCGTTGTTGGCATCGGCGGCGACCTGCCAGCCGGATAGGTAGATCGCGTCCAGGCCGGCCTTGACCATCTGCATCGCCTGGTTGCCGGTCAGCGCGCCGAGTGACCGCACGAAGGGCTTTTCCTGCAGTAGCTGCCAGAGCCGCGCGGCGCCGATTTCCGCCAGCGTATGGCGGATGCGCACCGTGCCGCCCAGCTTCACGACGTCGGCCGAGGTGAAATCGCGGCGGATGCCGGCGAAGCGGCCGGAGGGGGTTTCACTGCTCATGGTCATCATTCCCAGCTGTGACGATCGATGACACATAGAGCTGAAAATTATTGAAAACCTCAATAACATACTGTTTTATAAGAAAAAGATTGATATATATGTGACTACATTACAGTGATAATGTGTAAATCTGTAAATATATGTAAGGGAGCCTGACATGGCCGAAACGCGGTTTGGCGGCAAGTTGCGGCGGCTGAGACAGGACCGCCGACTGAGCCAGGCGCAGATGGCCGAGCAGCTCGGCATCAGTGCGAGCTACCTCAATCTGTTGGAACACAATCAGCGGCCCATCACGGTGCCGGTGCTGATCAAGCTGTCGCAGCGCTTTGCCGTCGACATCGAGATGTTCAACGCCACCGACGACGCGCGGCTGCTGTCGGAATTGATGGAGGCATTCGCCGACCCGATGTTCGATGCCCACGACATCAAGGCGGCCGATGTGAAGGAGCTGGTCGGCGTCTCGGCCAATCTGGGGCGTGCGGCGCTGACGCTCTACCAGGCCTATCGCGGCAGCCGGTCGGCGTCCCGCGCCCCAAATGAGCCGGCGGGGCCGGGCGAGCCCGATGTGGATCTGCCGGCCGGCATGCCGTCGGAGGAGGTTTCCGACTTCATTCAGCTCAAGGGCAATTACTTCGCCGATCTGGAGGCGGCCGCCGAGACGCTATGGCACGAGCATAACCTGTCCTTGGATACGCTCTATCAGGATCTGGCACGGGTCCTGGCGACCCGCTTCGCCGTCGATGTCGCGGTACTGCCCGCCGACGAGATGGGCGATACGCTGCGCAGCTATAAGCCACTGTCGCGCCGGCTGTGCCTCTCGGAACTGCTGCCGGTCAGCAGCCGAAGCTTTCAGCTTGCGCATCAGATCGCCCTGCTCGGCTCACGCGATCAGATCCAACGGGCCGCGAGCGGCGGCAAGTTCACCACGGTCGAGGCGGACCTGCTGGCACGCAGCGCGCTCGCGAATTATTTCGCGGGCGCCGTCATGATGCCGTATGAGCGCTTTTTGGAGGCGGCACGGACCAGCCGCCACGATCTCGACATCCTGCAGCATCGGTTCGGCACCAGCTTCGAGCAGGTCTGCCATCGGCTGACCACCCTGCGGCGGCCGGGGGCGGCGGGCGTACCGTTCCATCTGCTTCGGGTCGATATCGCCGGCAATATCTCCAAGCGCTACAACGGTTCGGGTATCCAGATCGCCCGGTTCGGCGCCGCCTGCCCGCGCTGGAACGTCTACGACGCCTTCTCGACACCCGGCATGCTGCGCATCCAGGTGAGCCGCATGCCCGATGGCAACTGCTTCTTCTGCGTCGCCCGGACCATCCATCCGGCCGGCAGGCCGGCGACGCGGGGCCCGTTCGGTCAGCGCGTCAGCCAATTATCGATCGGTCTCGGATGCTCGCTCACCCATTCGCGTGAGCTCGTCTACGCCGATGGCCTGAACGTCGAGGATCAGCAGGCGATGACGCCGATCGGCGTCAATTGCCGGACATGCGAACGCACCGACTGCACCGACCGCGCGATGCCGTCGCTCTATCGCAAGCTGGAGGTCGACGAGAACCGCCGCGGCTTGTCGGCCTATATGGTGCCCCGCTGAAGCAAGCCGCTCGCGGCGTTACAGGCTCAGTGCCGTTCGCAGGCCATAAGGGTCTGCCCCGAGCCGCCGACCGGTATTTTAGCGGTCATCACGCCGGGGGATTTGCAGGTGATGTACAACTGGTCACCCGGCTCCAGCACCACATTGCCACCGGTCATGGACGGCAGGGCGAAGGCGATGGCCGAACCGCCGACGATGGCGCCGAACACGGCGCCGGCGAGCAGGAGCGTCGCACGCTGGGGCAGACCAGATCTCGACATGGGATATCCTCATTACCGGCGGTGATTGCCAAGTTTGGTGTAGGCCTCGGCGCCCGATAAGAAAAGAGGATCGTCTATGGGCTGCCACCGGCCGGGTCGGACGGCGCCGATGGCACGCCGCCGGGCGGCAGACCGACCGAACGCGCCGCCAACCGGCCCGGCGACCGGAGCAGCGATAGACGTTCGCCGGCCCAGAGGACCAGCCGCACGAGGCCCTGGGCCTGTTGGCCGATGAAGCCGGCGGGATATTGTCCCAACCGGGGATGATCGCCGATGCCGGTGGCGGGAAACGAGCGGCCGAAATCGGCGGTGCCGAACAGAACGTCCCAGATCGGGAACAGGGTCGCGTAATTGCGCACCGAGTCGGCACTGGCGAGTTCCATGCCCATGGCATGGTGCAGGCGGTGATAGCGCGGGCTGACCAGCAACCGCTCGCCCAGCCAACCGAAGCGGATCCGGACATTGGCATGGGTGAAGCTTTCAAAGATGCCCATCAGCATCACCAGCAGGAAGAACTGTCCGGGCGGCACGCCGATGGTCACAGCGACCACCGAGGCCACCACATAGCGCGATGCCTCGTCCAGGATATGGTTGCGGTCGTCAGTCCAGAAACTCATCGACCGCTGGCTATGATGCAGGCTGTGCAGCGACCACCACCATTCCAGGGAATGCTGCAGCCGGTGCCGCCAATATTCGACGAAGTCGAGCACCAGCGCGTAGAGGCAGAAGGTGGCGAAGGCATGGCTCGCCAGCCAGGGCACCCATTGATCGAGCGCCACGCCGGACCAGCCGGCATCGGCCAGCCGCTGTTCGATCCACAGACGCAGCGGCAGCAGGGTCAGGAAGAACACGGCGGGAATGACGCCGAGCCGCGCCAGCAGCGTGTAGAGCATATCCGCCCGCCGCGCCCGCCGATCGTTCTGCTGTTCGGCCGGCCAGCGTTTTTCGAGCGGCGAGAACACCGCGTAGCCCACGCCGATCGCCAGCATCCCCAGCATGACGAACCACAAGGCGTCATAGATGTATTCGTCCCACTCCATCAGACCCAACTGATAGAGAGCCGGCAGAATCAGTGTTTCGAACAGCCAATCCTGGGCGCCGGTCAAGAGATGGATCACGGTAATAGTCCCGTTTGTCGAACGAATCCTGCGCGCCAGAAAGACGTTGGAGGCAAGACACCGGGAAGGTCTCACACCCCATCGGCGAGCGCAATCGGCTCCGCTGCGACATGTCGGCAATGTATTTTGGGGCTGCCTATAGCGGAACCAGCCACCTTGGTCTCACAGGTGCTCCGGCGTGGGGATGTGGGGCGGCATGCCCCGGGACCTCTTGTTCTCGTAGAGGATGTGCCCCAGCACCGAGAGCAGCACCACGCCGCCACCGATCGCCGTGGTCAGCTTCGGCGTCTCGCCAAAGGCGAGCCAGACCCAGATCGGTGCCAGAGGCGCGTCGAGCGCCCCGATCAACGCCGTCTGCGCCGCGGGAATGAGCCTCGCCCCGATCATGAAGAGGATGAGGCCCAGAACCATGTTGCTGATCCCGAACAAGACAAGATTGAACAGATCGACGGGACTGGCCGAGAGGGGGGACGCGAAGGGCAGGCTGATCAGGCAGCTGAGCAAGGCCGACAGGCACGCCGCCGGCAGCATCGGGACAGGGATCTTCGTGCGCCGAACCGCCACGATCATAATCGCCATGAGCAGCGTCATACAAAGCGCCAGCACATCGCCCCCGATATCGCCTTCGCCGAACCCGTTGATCACCGTGAGCGCCACGCCGCAGAGGGCGAACGCGCTCGCGACCAATGTCGCCGGGGATACCCGCTCCCGCATCGCCAGCCAGGCGAGGCCCGCGGCCATGAAAGGGGTCGTCGCATAGACGATGGATACGTGAGCCACCGTCGTCAGCTTCAGCGCGGTCAGGAATGTGAGCATGCCCGCCATGGAGAGCAGGCTGAGCAGAATGCCGATCCACCCCATTCCCGAGAAGGCCCGCCATGTCCCGCGACGCTCCCTCAGCATGATGAAGACCAATCCCGCGAGCGTCCCGAAGATGCCGCGCCAGAACACCGTGGTCCACGCATCGAGGGGAATGAGCCGGGTGAAGAATCCGGCCGTGCTCCAGGCCACCGCCGATAGCGTCACGAGCAGCAGACCGAGCTGATAGCGTGTGATACTCCCGCTCTCCTGCGGCACGACGGACGGCATACTCATGGCGTCTTCATCCAATCACCACCCTTGTTCCACCACCGATTGGGATTGTTCGGATCACCGCCCTTCGTTCGGCTTGCCAAGACCTCCTGCACGACGATGACGGGTTCCTGATAGCTATGCACCGCGACGATAGCTTCGACAGCCTGATCCAGGATGCCGCGATCCCGCGCGATCTGGAACGAGATGACGACCATATCCGGTCGCGATCGTGTCTCTTCCTCTGCTCCCGCCGCGGCACCGTCCCGTGGACGGTAGCGCTCAAGGCCAGGTGCCGATTGGAAGGCGCATCGATCGTAATTGCCCATAACGAGCGGGACCACCCGAGCCAAACCATCCATGACGGTATCGGCTTCTTCCCGGGGGACCTGGACATCGACCAGCCACATCGGTTCCATCCGAGTCGACGCCGTCTCGAACCCCACTGCCAGAACATCTTCGCTCATCATCACCTCCCCGATCGCCGCGCGGGACACTCCATTCGCTCGCCATCGCGTCCCATAGGAACCACAATAGTGAAGGACTGCTGACATCGCCTTGTCAGCAGTGATGCGTCACGATGGTATTTCTCTGGAGGTTCCCGGGATGCGCCGAACGACTCGCCTCTTCGAAATCATCCAGGTGCTGCGATCGGCGCGCAAGCCGATGACGGCCGCCGCGATCGCCGAGACGCTCGAAGTCACCAAGCGAACCGTCTATCGGGACATCGCCTCATTGCAGGCGAACTCGGTGCCGATCCATGGCGAGGCCGGAGTCGGCTATGTCATGCGATGCGGCTACGATCTGCCGCCGCTCATGCTGTCGGTGGAGGAAGTCGAGGCCGTCGTCGTCGCCCTCAGCCTCGTCGGACGAACCGGGGATCGCGGATTGAAGGCCGCGGCGGCATCCGTCCAGAACAAGATCGCCGCCGTTCTGCCATATCAACGGCCGATCGACCAAGTCAGCCTATTCACCTCGACCTGGGGAGTTGACGAACCCGCATGCGTCGATCTCGGGCTGATTCGGCGCGCGATACGGGAGGAACGCAAACTCTCGCTGGCGTATCGCGACGATCGGGACCGCGTGACCGAACGCATCGTCCGGCCGATCGCCATCATCTACTACGTCGAGGTGATCAACATCGTTGCCTGGTGCGAGTTGCGGGAGGGATTTCGGCACTTTCGGGCGGATCGGATACACGCCTGCACGACTCTTGAGAGCCGTTTCGAAGGCGAAGGATCGACGTTGCGGACGGCTTGGTCGGCCGCGCGCCCGCCAATCGCCGGACCAAAGCAGCCCCATGATTCGGCTCCGATCGGCCATAAGTGATCGGCATGCGTTCATTAGACGAGCTTGCGGATCGGCGCGCGGGCTGTCAGATCTGAGGGGCGAGGGGAGGTTGACCGAGCATGACGATGGCCTTTAAGGGCGCCGGTACGGGGACGAGGCGCGACTGGATCGGCTTCGGCGCCATGTGCATCGGCATGTTCATGGCGGTGCTGGACATCCAAATCGTCGCGACCGCCCTGCCCGATCTGCAAGCCGCGCTGAAGATCCCGTTCGATTACTTGAGCTGGACCCAAACCGCCTACCTCATCCCCGAGATCATCGCCGTGGCCTTGAGCGGTTGGGCCGGCCGGCTGATCACCCATGGCCGGTTGTTCGCGCTGGGTGCCGCGGGCTTCACGCTGGCCAGCATCGGCTGCGCGTTCAGCGGGGATGCCGTCACCCTGATCTCCTGGCGCGTCGCGCAGGGCCTGTGCGGCGGCTTCCTGATTCCGACGGTCTTCACCGTGGGGGCGCGGCTGTTCGACGGCCGCGCCGAGGCGCGCGCCATCGCCGCCGCCGGTGCCGCGGCGATGCTGGCGACGGCGATCGGCCCTCTGGTCGCGGGCTACATCGTCGAGCAATTGAGCTGGCATTGGCTGTTCCTGATCAATGTGCTGCCCGGCATCGTCGTGGTCGCGACCGTCAGCACGACGATCAAGCTGGACGCGGCCGATCGATCGGCCTTGAGCGACTTCGAAGCGGTCGCCTTCGTCTCGCTGGTCGGTTTCCTGGTCGCCCTCGAACTGCTGCTGAAGGAGGGTCCGCCGCGTGGCTGGGCCGATTCCGTGGTGTTCGGGCTGGTCGCCCTCGTCGTCGTCAGCACCGCCGGGCTATGGCTGCGCTGCGTCAAGCGGCGCAGCGCGCTGCTGGAAATGCGCCTGCTGCGCGACAGCCGGTTCGCGCTGGCCTGTCTTGCCAGTTTCGTGCTGGGCATCGGCGTGTTCGGCAGCGCCTATCTGTTGCCAGTGTTCCTGGGTTTCGTGCGCCAACACAGCCCGCTTGAAATCGGCGAGACGGTGATGGTGACCGGCGCCGCCCAGTTGGTCTGCGCCCCGATCGCCGCCTGGGTGCAGGCGCGCTGGGGCTGCCGCACCCTACCCGGCGCGCTGATCGCGACGGCCGGGTTCGCGTGCTTCGCGCTTGGCTCTCTGCTGAACGCCCATGAGACGGTCAACTCCGATTTCCGGGAATTGCTGCTGCCGCAGGTGCTGCGCGGCGCCGCCGTGATGTTCTGCCTGTTGCCGACCATGGCGATGGCGCTCGACCATCAGCGGGCGGACCAGCTGGGCAACGCCAGCGCCTTGTTCAACCTGGTGCGCAATGTGGGCGGCGCGGTCGGCATCGCCCTGGTAGCGACGGTGATCGAGTTGCGGCCGGCGGTCCACGCCCACGCGATCGCCGCCCGGCTGCAAGCGGGCGATCGCGCCACCGCGCAATTCCTGGGACTGCCGCTCGACCGGTTCCACGGCGTGCCGATCGGACCGGTCGATCAGGCGACCCAGGACATGGTGCGGCCGATCATCGAGCAGGGTGCGGCCACCGCCTCGTTCAACGATGCCTGGATCGTCGTGGCCATCGCCTTCGCGGCGACCGCGGTAAGCTTGGCGGTGTTCGCCTGGCGCTTCGGCACGGCTCGAACCCGCGCCACCGGACGGTCCCCGATCCCACAGGGTTAGACGGTGGAAGGTTTGGATCGCGCGGTTGGCGCTCGTCGTCTACGTGCCACCTCGGCCGCGACAAAGTCCCTGAGCCGAGCCTGGATCGCCTGCGATTTCTCGGAATAGTCGAAATCCGTGGCGTCTCTCCCTTAGTCCCTGACGAGACCCCAGGCCGTATCGGCCAGAACGCGGCCCATGCGGCCGACCCGCTCGGCATCGTCGCTCGATGCGTTGCCGGAGCGCGCGCGGGCCAGCACGCCTTCGGCGATGACCGCGAGCCGGAACATGGCGAAGGCCAGATGGAATTCGGTCATCCCATCGGAGCGCCCGGTCAGCGCCAAATAACGAGCGACATGCTCCGCCTCGCTCGGCACCCGCAGCGCCGCTCGGTCGAGGCCGCCGATCCCGCCCATCACATCGGGCGGCACGTGATAGGCGATGCAATTGAACGCGACATCGGCCAAGGGATGACCCAGCGTCGACAGCTCCCAATCCAAAATGGCGATGACGCGGGGCTCGGTCGGGTGGAACATCAGATTGTCGAGCTTGAAGTCGCCATGGCTGATCGCCGTGTCGTCGCCCGGTGGGATATGCGGCGGCAGCCAGGCGCAGAGCCGGTCGATGGACGGGTTCTCCTCGACCTTGGAATTGGCCCATTGCTCGGTCCAGCGCCGGATCTGTCGGGTGTAGTAATTGCCGGGCCGGCCATAATCGGCGAGGCCCAAAGCCGCCCAATCGACACCGTGCAGCGTCGCCAGCGCGCCGATCATCGCCCGGTAATAGGCGTCTCGCTCCGCCGGCGGCACCTCCGGCAAGGCGGCCGAGCGGAACACCCGGCCGACCAGCCGCTCCATCAGATAGAACGGCGTGCCCAGCACCGCGGGATCGGCGCAGTAATGTACCATCCTGGGCACCGGCACCGCCGTCGTCGCCAGCGCCGCCATGATGCGGTACTCACGGTCGATCGCATGGGCGGATCTCAGCAACTCGCCAGGCGGCTGCTTGCGCAGGACATAGGCAGCGGTAGCGGTCTCGACCAGATAGGTGGGATTGGACTGGCCGACCGACATCTGCCGCAGCCTTAGCCCGGCACCGGTGCCGAGCTGTTTGTCGAGATACGCCGCCAGCGCCGCCTCGGGCAGCCGATGAGCCGCCCGCACTTCGGTGGTTTCCGTGGCCTGGTCATTCGGCGGTCCGCTCAAGCTGGTCTCCCTCCCATCATGCTGTCGCCAGCAGAAGGCGCTTCGCGGCTTCTCTCTCGCCAGCATCACCGATCGAGCCGGCGTTTGTCCATCCGGCGTGTCGTCAGTTGGCAGGTCGCAATCAGATCCGATACCCTGGAACCCGGCTGCGCAGAGAGCACCGATCAGCGGAGAAATCATGGCGTCCCCCAAGGAGATCGATGGTTTCCTGAAACAGGCAACCGATGACGTCGCCGTGCCCGGCGTGGTCGCCATGGCGGCGACGCCCGAGGGCATCCTCTATGAGGGCGCCTTCGGCAAGCGGTCGCTGCCGGACGGCGCCCCGATGACCCTCGACACGGTGTTCTGGATCGCCTCGATGACCAAGGCGGTCACCTCGGTCGCGGCGATGCAATTGGTGGAGCGAGGTAAGCTCGACCTCGATGCGCCCTTGGGCGGATTGCTGCCCTATCTGGGCGAGGCGCAGGTGCTGAAAGGGTTCGACGAGGCCGGCGCCCCTCGGTTGCGGCCGGCCCGGCGGGCGATCACCCTGCGCCGCCTGCTGACCCATACGGCCGGCTTCGCCAACGACATCTGGAACCCGATGGCCGGCCGGTATATGCGACAGGGCGGTGTGCCGCGCCCGAACTCGGGCCTCAAGATCGCCCTGCGCATGCCCTTGATGGCCGATCCGGGCGAGCGGTGGGAATACAGCATCGCCACGGATTGGGTCGGCCAGGCGGTCGAGGCGGCGAGCGGCCAGCCGCTCGATGCCTATTTCGCCGAGCACATCTTCCAGCCACTCGGCATGGCCGACACGGCGTTCCTGGTGACACCGGAGCAGCGGTCACGCCAGGTCAGCAGGCATCAACGCCAAGCCGACGGAACGCTGACGGCGATTCCGATCGTGGTGCTCGATCGGCCGGAATTCTTCGCGGGCGGCGGCGGGTTGCACAGCACCGGCCCGGATTATCTGAGGTTTCTACAGATGCTGCTGGCGGGTGGCGCGTTCGACGGCAACAGGGTGCTGCGCGCCGAAACAGTGGCGCTGATGGCGCGGAATCAGATCGGCGACCTGCCGGCCGGCATCATGAAGACGGTGATGCCCGAGCTTTCCAACGACGTCGATTTCTTTCCCGGCATGGAGCAGCGCTGGGGCCTGGGGTTCCTGATCAACACCAGGACAGCCGCGACCGGGCGCAACGCCGGCAGCCTTGCCTGGGCGGGATTGGGCAACACCTATTATTGGATCGATCCCACGGCACAGGTCACCGGGCTTATCATGATGCAGATCCTGCCCTTCGCCGACACCCAGGCAGTGGATCTCTACCGGCTGTTCGAGACCGGCATCTACCGGATGCTGGCCGCCGGGTGAGCGGCGGCCAGATCCACCTCGGTCTCGGCTACGGCGCCTTGATCATGGGGCAAGCGCCGGCGCCGACGGCGCGGAAGGCGGCGTCGCCGGGGATCGTGCCCTGCAGGGTATAGAGGTCCCAGGGGCCCTTGCTCTCGGCCTCGGTCTTCACCTGGAACAGGTACATGTCATGGACCGCGCGGCCGTCCGGACGGATGGTCACCGTGCCGAACAGCGGATCGTCGATCGGCGCCTTGCGCATCGCCGCTACGACCTCTTCGCCCACCACGGTCTGGGCGTCGCGCACCGCGCGCAGATAGGCGAGCGTCGCCGAATAGACGCCGGCGTGATCCTCGGTCGGCATGCGGCCGTTCATCCGCTCGGCGAACCGCTTGCTCCAGGCGCGCGTCTTGTCGTTGAGATCCCAGTAGAACGCCTCGGTCAGCTGCAGGCCATGGGCGGCGGGGAGGCCCAGCGACTTGATGTCGGAGATCTGCATGAACAGGGCGGCGAGCTTGATGCCGCTGCTCGTCAGGCCGAATTCCTGGGCCTGCTTCACCGAGTTGATCGCATCGGCGCCGGTATTGGCCATGGCCACGACCTTGGCGCCGGAACCCTGCGCCGCCAGCAAAGGTGAGCCGAAATCGGCGGTGCTGAGCGGCACCCGGGTGCTGCCCAAGGCCTTACCGCCGGCCGCCGTCAGCGCCGCCGTCGCATCGCGCTCCAAGGCCTGGCCCAGCGCGAAATCCACCGTGATGAAATACCAGGTGTCGAGGCCTTGCTTCTGCATGGCGTTCACCGTGCTGGCGCCCTGCGCCCAGGTGTCGCTGACCCATTGCACCGTGGTCGGCGCGCAGGCCTTGCCGGTCATGTCCGAAGTCAAGGCGCTCGAGGCCAGCGTCACCCGGTGCTTGTCCCTCAGGACCCCGGCGACGCCCAGCGCCACGCCGGAATTCGGCAGGTCGACGATCGCGTTGACGCCGTCCTGATCGATCCAGCGGCTGGCCACGGCGACGCCGATATCCGGCTTGTTCTGGTGATCGGCGGACAGGATCTCGACCTTCAGCCCCTTGCTCTCACCGGCGAAATCCTCCGCCGCCAGTTTCGCGGCGACGACCGACCCGGCGCCGACCTGGTCGGAGAACGGGCCGCTCATATCGGTCAGGACGCCGATCTTGACCGTGTTGTTGGGAATCTCGGCCAAGGCCGGCAGGCTTACCAGCGCACCGGTGGCGAGGCCCAGGGCGAGGATGGGAACGAAGATGCGTGACATGAACAGGCTCCTGACCAAAACGGGGCGATCACAGCAGGGCGAAATACTCGCGATGCTCCCAATCCGTAACCTCGGACAGAAAGCGCGCGATCTCGGCTTCTTTCAAGCGGATGAAATAGTCGATGAAGAAGCCGCCGAACTGTTCCTTGAAACACGCATCGTCGCGCAGCGCGGCGAGCGCTTCCATCAGGCTGCGCGGCAGCGTCGCAGCGGCGGATTCGTACGGTGTGTCGGCGGACGGCCCCGGCTCGATCTTGCGGTCGATGCCGTCGAGACCCGAGACGACCTGCGAAGCCATATAGAGATAGGGGTTCGCCGCGGGCTCGCCGGCGCGGTTTTCCAGCCTTGTCGCCGGATCGCCGGGGCCGCCGAGCACGCGCACCATGACGCCCCGATTGTCGCGCGCCCAGCTCACCCGGTCGGGCGCGTTGGAATAGGGCCGATAGCGCTTATAGCCATTGATGGTCGGCGTGCTGAACGCGGTCGCGGCGCGTGCATGGGCCAGCAATCCACCGAGATAGAACCGCGCGGTCTCGGAGAACGGTTCTCCCGGCTGGTCGGACATGAAGACGTTGGTGCCATCGCCCAGGCGGCGCAGCGACTGGTGCAGGTGCCAGCCGCTGGACACGACATGGGGCAGCTTCGGCCGGCACATGAAGGTGGCATGGTAGCCCTGGCGCCGGCAGACCTGCTTCACCGCCGAGCGGAACAGCATCATGAGATCGGCCGGCCGCAGCCCCACGGTCGGACCGAAGGTCAGCTCGACCTGGCTCGGCCCGAACTCGATCTCCAGCGAACGCAGCGGCAGGTCGAGCGCCTGGAGGTTGGTGCGCAGCGCCTCCATCAACGGATCGATCTCGTCGTAGCGCAGCTCGGTCAAATACTGATAGCCGGCGTTGAGCGGCGAGGTGCGCGGCGGCTCACCCGGTGGGGTGCCGTCGCCATGAGCCGGCGGCGTCGTGTCGTCCAGCCGGAAGATGTGGCATTCGACTTCCAGCCCCGCCACGAAGTCCAGCCCGCGCTCGGCGAGACGATCCAGACTGCGACGCAGCACATGCCGGGTCGAAAACGGCATCGGCATGCCGCTCTGAAAGTGGATGTCGCACAATACCCAGCCGGTATGCGGCGCCCAGGGCAGGATGCGGAACGTCGTGGGATCGGGCACCAGCACCATGTCGGCGGCGCCCTGCAACTCCGGCATGTCGAAGCCGCCACCGGGGGTATAGACCGGGAAGGCGGTCTTGCCGGCCAGGTCCTTCAGCAACATGGTTGTAGTGACGTTGACGCCGTCGCGCAGCACGCGCAGCGCCTCGTCCCGGACCAGCGTCTTACCGCGCAGCACGCCATGGGCGTCGGCGAAGGCGAAGCGGACGACCTCGACCCCGCGTTCGGCCGCAATCGCTTCCAACCGTTCCGCCGCCGCGTGTTGCTCCGGCGACCACAGATCGTGGCGGATGACGAAGCTTGTCATCAGGCGGATTGGAGAGCAGCGGCGGGCCAGGCAGCCGCTTCCCGCCGGCGCCGATCCTGGTCCTGCCAAAAGCTCTGCCAGCCCTCGACCGGGCCGATCGCGTCGATCGAGCCGGGGCCGGTGATGCGCCGCGCCGCGTCCGGTCCGACCGCCAGCAGCGGCGCTTCGCCGGCGGCGACGTCCTCGATCGCCTTCAGCAGCATGCGACGATAGCGGGTGATCGCCTTGTCGGTCTGGCCGAGATGCTCCTTGGTGCGGTCCTGGATGGCGCCCATGGATTCGACCGCCCATTGGTCGTGCACGTTGATGTCCGTGCCCATGCCCGTATAGGTGCTGGTGCGCTGCTCGGTGGGGTCGAAACCGTAGTCGTTCGAGCGGTTCTTGCGCGGCACATAATCCGGCAATTGGTAGAGTTCCAGCCGCTGCGCCCGCATCTGTTCCTTGTCGACCGGCGCGTCGAAGCTGGTGAAGATCGCATACCAGTAGCAATGGGTGTCATCCACCGGCACATGCCACTGGGTGATCGTCATGGTCTTGCTCATCGGGATGACGAAGGCCTGCGGGAAGGCCAGGTTGGTCACCCGGATATGCATCTCGGTATCGGTCAATTGGCGCAGCGCCGCGATGCGCAGGCCGTACTCGGTTTCCTCCACCTCGATCGCCGGACGCGGGAAGTCGCGCAGGATGCGGGTCATCGGCATATCGGCGCCGAGCGTCGCCCCGCGGAACTGCTTGCCGTAGCTGCCGGCGGTATCCTCATCCTCAAAGAACCGGTGCAGGAAACTGGCATGGGCCGGATCGATGCCGACCTCCAACGCCTGCAGCCAGTTGCACTCGATCAGCCCCTTGAAGGCGAAGGTATAGGCGTCCGGCGCCACGAAACAGTCGAAGCCGGGCAAGGCCGGCGGCTCGCCCGGCCCCAGATAGGCGAAGACGATGCCGTTGCGCTCGACGCAGGGATAGCTCGGCTGGCGGACCTTGCTACAGAAGGTGCTGCCCTCCGGTTCCGCCGGCTGTTCCAGACAGGCGCCACCAACATCGAACAGCCAGCCATGGAACGGGCAGCGCAACCCGCCATCCTCGACCCGGCCGAAACTGAGATCGGCGCCCCGATGCGCGCAATGCTTGTCAAGCAGGCCATAGCGACCCTGCGCGTCGCGCAGCAGCACGAACTCCTCGCCCAGCAGGCGAACCCGCGTCACAGGCCGGTCGCCGTTCAATTGATCGACCAAGGCCGCCGGCTGCCAATACCGGCGCAGCAAGGCGCCGAGCGGCGTGCCGGGACCCGACCGGGTGATCAACTCGTTGCGCTCGGCGCTCAGCATCGGCGTATCCCCCGTCGCCCGATCCAATGTGTTCGATGAACGAACATGTGTTCGTAATTTATCAAAAGCTGACGCATCCCGCAATCCTCGCGTCTTCGTTGCTCAACTGTCCAGACCTCCCCAGCCCCAGTTGCGCCGCGTCAAGCGGCGGTCCGCTCGACACGATGGTTGGGACCCCGCGATACGATCCAGAATTATTCAAAATAACCGATGGGGGAACCGGCGATATACATGGAAACATCCGATTCACGGCGGGAGCGAAAGCCTATTCCGGCGGACACAACGATGTCTTTCTTGTCGCTTACAACGAGGAAACGAAAAAGCTAACCGACGTCAAGGCGATGCGGGAGATCAATCCCCATCTCTTCGAGTTCACCCGGCTGACACGCGCGGCCGATAACGGCGACTATGATTTCACCGATGTCCCCAGCGGCAAATGGGTGCTGTTCGCGCAGCCGATGTGGCTCGACCATGAGACGCAGAGCCTGGACCACCGGACGACCTTCTTCCGCACGATGATGCTGACTTCCGTGATCGAGATCAAAAACGGCCAATCGGCCAAGCTCGACATCTCCGGCGCCACCGGCGTTCGGGAAACCGAGAACTGAAGGGTCGAGCGCGATAGAGGCTGGCCGATCAAGCGGAAGGCGAAAGAGCCTCAACGTAGGGGCATGAGTCCCCCCCCCTCAAACCAACCGCACGGGGCCGGGATACCGCGCGACCTGGGGATCGGCGGTCAGCAGGGTGATGCCCTCGACGAGGGATTGCGCCACGAGAACACGGTCGAAGGGATCTTTATGAAGCGGCGGCAGGCCATCTATCGCGACTGCGTGCTCGCTGGTTATCGGCAAATCCTGATAGCCGTTATCGAGCAATCCCCGACGGAACAGCCGCGCATCGACCTGAAAATCCGCGCGACCGAGGCCGCTTTTGATGGCGATCTCCCAGAGGCTGGCCGAACTGAACAGCAGGTCGTTATCAGGATCCTCCATGAACGCGCGCGCGGCGGATGACAATCGATCTGGTTGTCCGGCGGCCCATAGCAGCAGATGCGTATCCAGCAGCACCCTCACGACGTACCGTCGGAGAGCTGGCCGCCGAAGAGCTGTTCGACCTCCGCATCCCCCATTCGGTCGAAATCCTCCGGCACGGCGATCTGTCCCAGCATGAAGCCGAGACGGCGCGCCTGCCCGGCGACCGGTGCGTCCAGCGCCATGACCTTGACCAAGGGCTTCCCGGCCTTCGCGATGACGAACGGCTCACCCTTCGCCGCCTGCTCGACCAGCCGCGATAGATGGGTCTTGGCTTCATGGATATTGACGGTTCGCATGGGGCACCCAGGGTAAACTAAGTTTACCTAGTTTAGTTTACGCTCAGTGCTGTCACAAGTGGCGTATGAAAGGCGATCGGCACCGTGCGCGCGCTGTGCATGATGTACGTCTTTACGGACCGAGACGAGGCTCGCCGGATGATCAGCCTGCGCTTGGCAAACAGGAAAGAACGAGATGACTGTCGTGCGGCGCACCAGGGCTGACGTCGATCTTTCGAAGATCGACTGGGCCGCTCTACAATCCACGGAGGATGCCGAGATCGAGGCGCAGATCGCCGCCGATCCGGATACCGCGCCGATCTTCACGGCCGCCGAGTTGGCACGCGCCAAGCGGGTCGTGCCCGACGCGGTCACCCGCGCCCTCGTGCGGTAGGGCCCCAAAACCCATCGTCCCGTTGCGTCCAACACCGTTTTCCCCGACGATAAAATCCATAGCGGCCCGTCAGAGGCCGGCGATCCCTGAAGGGGGTCGGTTTGGGAGGATACGACGATGCGTGGATTGATGATGGATCGACCGCTGCTGATCTCCGGGATCATCCAGCATGCGGCGCGATACCATGGCGATACCGAGATCGTCTCGCGGCTGAGCGACCGCGGCATCCATCGCTACACCTATGCCGAGGCCGAACGGCGGGCCCGGCGCTGCGCTCAAGCCCTGACGCGGCTGGGGGTCGAGCCGGGCGACCGGGTGGCCACACTGGCCTGGAACAGCTTCCGGCATCTGGAACTCTATTACGGCATCTCCGGCATCGGGGCCGTCTGCCACACGGTCAACCCACGGCTGTTCGTCGATCAGCTGCGCTACATCGTCAACCATGCGTCCGACACGCTGATGTTCCTGGATGCGACGTTCCTGCCGCTCGCCGAGAAGCTGGCGGCGGATTGGCACCCGATCAGGCATTACGTGCTGATGTGCCGGCGGGATGAGATGCCGGCCTCGACCACCCTGCCCAGCCTGCTGTGCTATGAGGATCTGATCGACGGGGAGGACGGCGTCCTCGACTGGCCGGTGCTGGACGAGACCACCGCGTCGTCGCTCTGCTATACCTCGGGCACCACGGGCAATCCCAAGGGCGTGCTGTACAGCCACCGGTCGACCCTGCTGCACGCGCTGAGTTCCTGCATGACCGACATGCTGGGCATCTCGTCAAATGACTCGCTATGCCCGGTGGTACCGATGTTTCATGTTAACGCATGGGGAACGCCCTATTCGGCGCCGCTCGCCGGAGCGAAGTTGGTTTTCCCCGGCCAACACTTGGATGGACCCAGCCTATGCGACCTGTTCCGTGGGGAACGGGTGACGATCAGCCTGGGCGTGCCGACCGTCTGGCTGGGGGCACTGCGCCACATGGACGAAACCGACCGCAGCCTGCCCGACCTCAACCGCATCATCGTCGGCGGCTCGGCGGCCCCGCCCTCGATGATCGAGACCTTCGAGAAACGCTGGGGCGTGCGCGCGGTGCATGCCTGGGGCATGACCGAGATGAGCCCGCTGGGCTCGGTCGCGCATCTCAAGGAAAAGCACAAGAGCCTCGACGAGGCGGCGCAATACCGCATCAAATTCACCCAGGGCCGACCCTGCTATGGCGTCGACATGAAGATCGTCGACGGCGAGGGGCGGGCGCTGCCCCATGACGGCATCGCCATGGGCGAGCTGCTGGTCCGGGGGCCGTGGATCGTCGATGGGTATTTCGAGGATGCCGAGGCGACCGCGGCGGCGTTCGACGCGGAGGGGTGGTTCCGCACCGGCGATGTGGCGATGATCGACCCGGACGGCTTCATGCAGATCACCGACCGCAGCAAGGACGTCATCAAATCCGGTGGCGAGTGGATCAGCTCGATCGATATCGAAAACGCCGCGATGGCCCATCCCGGCGTGGCCGAGGCCGCGGTGATCGGCCTGCCGCACCCGAAATGGACGGAACGGCCGTTCCTGGTGGTGGTGCCGAAACCGGGAACGCCGCCCGACAAGGCCGAGTTGCTGGGCTTCCTCAAGGACAAGGTGGCCAAATGGGCATTGCCCGACGATGTCGCCTTCGTCGAGCAGATCCCGCACACCGCCACCGGCAAGATCCTCAAGACCAAGCTGCGCGAGGATTTCCGGGATTATCTGCTGCCCGTCGCCTGAGAGGGCGGGCTAGCGCGGCGTAGGAACGACTGCTCTGCGCTCCTCTAGCCGTCGCCACAAGGCGGCATCGTCGAAATCCGCGATCACCAATCCGGCGCCGGCATCCCGCAGGACCGTGTCCGGCATCGCCGCGCGCAGGCCGATCGTCTCGATGCCGGCGGCGACGGCGGCGCGGATGCCCGAGACGGAATCCTCGAAGGCGATGGCGGCATCGGCCGGCACGCCCAATTGGTCGAGGGCGGTGAGATAGGGCAGCGGATGCGGCTTTGGCTGAGGCAGTTCGTCGCCCAGCACGACGATGTCGAAACGCTGCCGGACGCCGATCGCGCTCAGCATCAGCTCGGCATTGGCGCGCGGCGCGTTGGTGACGACGGCGATGGCGATCCCCTGCCCCGCCGCCCAATCGAGCAGCCGCGGTACCCCCGCCTTGGCGTCGAGCGAGTCGACCATGGCGCGGAACACCGCCTCCTTCTCGTCGCCGAAGGCACGGTGCTGCGCCGTCCCGTGCTCGGGAAACAGCCGTGCCATGATCGCCTCATTGGCGCCGCCTACGACCGAGGAGCGGAAATAATCGAGATCGATCGACCGGCCGAACCGGCCGAGCAGGCGGTTGAACGCCTGGAAATGCAGATCGTCGGTATCGACCATCGTGCCGTCCAAATCGAAGATCAGCGCGCGGCAAGCGGTCGAGGGCAGGTCCATGGCGAGGCCTTTCCGGGCTTGGGAAATCAGGATCATTCAGCGGGGTAGGCGCCGCCAGCAAGCATGGGCATGGAAAAACCGCTCAGTCGACCGGCTCGGCACCAAAGTCCGGCTCGGCACCAAAGTACTGACGCCAATGCCAGCGTCCGTCGATCCGCTGAAACAGACAGGTCATGCGATAGGGTGTTCGCGTCACGGCGTCGTCCCGCGTGAACACGACGTGACATTCCGCGAAGACCCAGGCGATGTCGCCGTGCAGCGAGACCACGCGGCTGTCCCAAGCGAAGGCCAGCCTGAACGGCGCTGCGAACAGCGATGCCATCAGAGCCGCGAATTCCTCGCGTGTCCTGGCGATTTCGTTGGGCTCGGAACCGACGAAAAGCATGCCGGGACCACTCCAGAGATCATCCACGATCGCTGGATCGCGGTCCCCTATGAGGGCGTTCAGCCGATCCAGCCGGGCGAGCACGGCGGCTTGCTCCGGCGCTTCCCCATCATCCATCGGAGCCCCTGACTACTTGCTGCATGATCGGCACAGTTCCTATCAGACCTTCCTGTCGCGATACAGTCGAACGCACCACCCCCTCCGGGGAACACCGGGTTGGCGTAACGTGACTGGCGTAACGTGACTGGCGTGGCGCGATTTGGGCGACCTGCGGTATAGTCCCGCCCATGGATCTAACGGACCGCCATGCATGGCGCCGATCGGGCCTGGACGCCACAGCCAACCAGCCGGCTTTCTCATGACATTGATCGAAGAGCGCGCTCCGGCCTTCTTGGCCCATTACCCGCCGGAAGTGGCGTGGGACGAGGCGTTTCCCGTGGTCTCGGCACCGGCGGCCTTCGCCGCCAGCATCGCGCGCTTCGCCGACCGCCCCTGCCTCGATTTTCTCGACCGGAAATACAGCTATGCCGAGGTCGGCGTCCTGGTCGACCGGGCGGCGCTCGGGTTGCAGGAACTCGGCATCGGCAAGGGCTCCAAGGTCGGGTTGTTCCTGCCGAACTGCCCCTATGCGGTGATCTTCTTTTGGGCGGTGCTGCGCGTCGGCGCCACGGTGGTGAACTACAACCCGCTCTATGCCGCGCCGGAGATCCGCAAGCAGATCATCGATAGCGGCACCGAACTCATGGTGACGCTGGATCTGACGGCGATCTATCCGCGCCTGGCCGGGATGCTGGACGGCACGCCGCTCAAACGCATCGTGGTCTGCCGGATGGCGGACGCCCTGCCCTTCCCCACGAACCTGCTGTTCCCGCTGTTGAAGCGCTCGCTGATCGCGGCCATCCCCGACGATGACCGGCATCTCAGCTTCGCCCGGCTGACCCGGCATACCGGCAGACCGGCGCCGGTCGAGATCGATCCGCTGACCGATGTCGCCGTGCTGCAATACACCGGCGGCACCACCGGCGTGCCCAAGGGTGCGATGCTGACGCACCATAACATCATCGTCAACGCGCGGCAGTGCCTGCGCTGGAATGTCGGGGTGGAACCCGGCACCGAGCGCGTCCTGGCGGTGCTGCCGCTGTTTCATGTCTTCGCGCTGACCGTGGCCGGTACGCTGGCGATCATGGCAGGAGCCGAGATCATCCTGCTGCCGCGTTTCGAGATCGACCAGGTGCTGGAGACGATCCGCCGCAAGCGGCCGACCATGCTGCCCGGCGTGCCGACGGTCTATACGGCGATCATCAACCACCCGAAGATCGACCGATACGACCTCACCTCGATCAACCGCTGCATGTCGGGTGGGGCACCCATGCCGGTCGAGGTCAAGGCGAGCTTCGAGCGGCTGACCGGCTGTACCGTCGTCGAGGGCTATGGCCTGACCGAGACCGCCCCCGTCGCCGCCTGCAATCCGCTGATCGGCGTCAACAAGGCCGGTTCGATCGGCATCCCGCTGCCGGGAACGACGATCGAGGTCGTATCGCTCGATGATCCGGACCGGCTGGTGGCACAGGGCGAACGCGGCGAGATCTGCATCAGCGGCCCACAGGTCATGCTGGGCTATTGGCACCAGCCCGATGAAACCGCCCGGGTGCTGCGCAACGGCCGGCTGCATACCGGCGATGTCGGCTACATCGACGAAGACGGTTACGTCTTCCTGGTCGACCGCATCAAGGACCTGATCCTGGCCGGCGGCTTCAACGTCTATCCCCGGAACGTCGAGGAAGCGATCTACCAGCATCCCGACGTCGCCGAATGCATCGTGGTCGGCGTACCCGACCCGTATCGCGGCCAGACGGTGAAGGCCTATGTCGCCTGCCGCCAAGGCAGCGATTTGACCGAGGCGGCGCTGAAGGCTTTTCTCAAAGACAAGCTGTCGCCGATCGAGCTCCCCAAATCGGTCGAATTCCGCGACAGCCTGCCCAAGACGCTGGTCGGCAAACTATCGAAGAAGATGCTGCTGGACGAGGAGCGGGCGAAGGCGCCGACGGCTTGAGACGATGATCGTTGATCGAGGGACTCTCCGCGACGGCGCGCGCCGGGTGGCAGGCAAACGACGGTTTGCGGAGCACCTCGACACTTGCCGAAAAGGTACTAATTTAGTATATATGTTATCGGTACTAGAGGGACGGTCATGCCGAAAGAAGCGATGTTTACGCTCAAGCTGGAAGCGGATCTGCGCGACGAATTCATGGCGGAAGCAGAGGCCACACACCGACCCGCGTCCCAGCTCGTGCGCGAGTTCATGCGGGATTTCATCAGGCAGCGGCGCGAGGCCCGCGAGCATGACGTTTGGTTCCGTACCGAAGTCGAGCAGGGCATGCGCGAGGCCGATGACCCTGGGGTGAAGCGCATCCCTCACGACGACGTCGCCTCGAACTGGCGCCAGCAGCGCGCCGAATTGGTGAAGCGGGCCGGTAAGCGTACCGAGTGAGGATCGAGTGGCTACCGATCGCCGAACGTAACCGTGAAAGCCAACTTGCCTACATCGGGGAACGCGATCCCTGGGCCGCCATCGATATGGGCGACGCAATCGAGGCCGCCCTGCGGCCCCTGACCGACCATCCGGGGATGGGACGACCTGGCCGGGTCACGGGCACGCGCGAGTTGGTGATAAGCGGCACGCCCTATGTGATCGCCTACCGCGTCGAGCCCGACGCCGTGGTGATCGTGCGCCTCCTGCACGGCGCACAGCGGTGGCCATCCATGCTGTAAGATAGGGGGACACGCACAGTCATCGGCGCACCGGTCTGATCGATAGCCCAGAAGTGCGTTTACCCATGACATCGGTAAGCGGCGAACTCGCTGCCCGGATCGATCGGGAGAGTGCGCGGATGAATCCACTGCATCCCGCTTGACGTTCGCGGTATACACTTAACGTTAACGTTAGGGGTGTTCAATGCCATGGTCCGCGGATCCAACCGCGGCATGGCCGATGAGCCGCAGGAGAGGAACGCTGGTGTTTTCGATCGGCGATATGGCGGCGCAGCTGGGCATCACCCCTCGGGCGATCCGGCTGTACGAGGACCAGGGCCTGCTGTCGCCCCGGCGGGTCGGCGGCAACCGGATCTATTCGCCGCGCGACTTCGCCCGCCTGAAATTGATCCTGCGCGGCAAACGGCTGGGCTTTCGCCTGAGCGAGATCGGCGAAATGCTGGATCTCTATGACGTCGATCCCGACCATCTCGAACAATTGCGCGTGACGCTGGACAAAGGCCGCAAGCGCATCGGCGAGCTGGAGCGACAGCAGCACGAAATCACCGTCACGCTGCGCGAGCTGCGCCAGCTCGAAACCGTCATCGTCGAGACCATCGAGCAACGAGAGAGCGGGTCCGCCCAGATCCCTTCCCAGACCAGCCATCCCAAAACCCGAGAGGAGCTGCCCCTATCATGAAGCCCGTCGTGATCGCCGGCTATGCCCGGTCGCCGTTCCATTTCGCCCGCAAGGGCGAGCTTGCCCGGGTGCGGCCGGACGATCTGGCGGCCCAGGTCGTCGCCGGGCTGATCGAGCGCAGCAAGGTCGATCCGGCGGATCTGGAGGATCTGATCGTCGGCTGCGCCTTTCCGGAGGGCGAACAGGGCTTCAACGTCGCGCGCTTGATCGGCTTCCTCGCCCATCTGCCGATCACCGTCGCCGCCACCACCGTCAACCGGTTCTGCGGCTCGTCGATGCAGTCGATCCACATGGCAGCGGGCGCCATCCAGCTCGATGCCGGCGAGGTGTTCATCTGCGCCGGTGTGGAATCGATGAGCCGGGTGCCGATGACCGGCTTCAACCCGATGCCGAACCCGCATTTGGCGGCGGAATTTCCGGCCGCCTATATGTCGATGGGCGAGACCGCCGAGAATGTCGCCAACCGCTATCAGGTGAGCCGCGAGCAGCAGCAGGCGATGGCGGTCGAGAGCCATGCCAAGGCGGTGGCGGCCCAGGCCGCCGGCAAGTTCAAGGACGAGATCGTCGCGATCACCGGCCCGAAGACCGGCACCGTCTCCACTGATGGCTGCATCCGGCCGGACACCAGCCAGGAGACGCTGTCCGGGTTGAAGCCGGCCTTCGATGCCAATGGTACGGTAACCGCCGGCACCTCGTCGCCGCTGACCGACGGGGCCTCGGCGGTGCTGGTCTGCACCGAGGAGTATGCCAAGCGCCACGGCCTGGACATCCTGGCACGGTTGAAGGCGATCGCCGTCGCCGGCTGCGATCCGGACGTCATGGGCATGGGGCCGGCGGTCGCCACCCGCAAGATCCTACGGCGGACCGGCCTCAGCATCGACGATATCGGCGTGGTCGAGATCAACGAGGCCTTCGCCTCCCAGGGGCTCGCCTGCATCCGCGAGCTGGGCATCGATCCGGACCGGGTCAATCTGGATGGCGGCGCGCTGGCGCTGGGCCATCCGCTGGGTGCCACCGGTGCCCGGATCACCGGCAAGGCGGCGTCCCTGCTGCGGCGGGAGGGCAAGCGCTACGCCCTCGCCACCCAATGCATCGGCGGCGGCCAAGGCATCGCCACCATTCTCGAAGCGGCCTGAGGATCCCCGCCATGGCCGCGAATAAAAACACGAGGCAAGGCGCCGCACCGGCGACGATCCGCAAGGCCGCGGTGATCGGCGCCGGCGTGATGGGCGCCGGCATCGCCGCCCATATCGCCAATGCCGGCATACCGGTCATCCTGCTGGACATCGTGCCGCCCCCGGGAAAGTCGGGTGCCCTCAACACCCCCAACCGCAGCGCGATCGCCGAAGGGGCGGTGCAAAAGCTGTTGAAGACCGAACCCGCCGCCTTCATGCACCCGAAGAACGCCGGGCTGGTCACCACCGGCAATCTTGAAGACGATCTCGGCCTGCTCGGCGATTGCGACTGGATCGTCGAGGCGGTGCTGGAGGACCTGGCGGTCAAGCGCGCGCTCTACGCGAAGCTCGACGGCGTGCGCAAGCCGGGATCGATCGTCTCGTCCAACACCTCGACCATCCCGCTGGCGCTGCTGACCGAGGGACTGCCCAAGCGGTTCGCCGAGGATTTTCTGGTCACGCATTTCTTCAACCCGCCACGCTACATGCGCCTCCTGGAAATCGTCGTCGGCGCGGCGACGCGGCATGACGCGGTCGAGACCATGGCGGCGTTCTGCGAGCGGGTGCTGGGCAAGGGCGTCGTGCGGTGCAACGACACGCCGGGCTTCATCGCCAACCGGATCGGCACGTTCTGGATCCAGAAGGGCACCAATGCGGCGATGGATCTGGGCCTGACGGTCGAGGAGGCCGACGCGGTCATGGGTCGGCCATTCGGCATCCCGAAGACCGGCATTTTCGGCTTGGTCGATCTGGTCGGGCTGGATCTGATGCCGCATGTGTCGCGCTCGCTGCAGGCGACGCTGGCGGCGACCGATGCCTATCAAGCAATCTTCCGGGCACCCGAGTTGTTCGCCCGGCTGATCACGGAGGGCTATACCGGCCGCAAAGGCAAGGGCGGCTTCTATCGACTCAACCGCGAGGCCGGCAAGCGCAAGGAGGCGATCGACCTTGTCACCGGCATCTATCGGCCCGTCGTGAAACCGGAACTCGCGAGCCTCGCCGAGGCGCGGCATGCCGGCCAGATGCTGGCCCATCCGGATAAGGGCGGCGCCTATGCCCGCCAGGTGATGGGCGAGACCCTCGCCTACGCGGCCTCGCTGGTGCCCGAGATCGCCGCCGATATCGTCAGCGTCGATCAGGCCATGAAGCTCGGCTATGCCTGGAAGCAGGGGCCGTTCGAACTGATCGACGCGATCGGCGTCGACGCCTTCATCGCCGGCCTGGAGGCGGCCGGGGTACCGGTTCCGCCGTTACTGCGCGCCGCCGCCGGCCGGTCGTTCTATCGGATCGAAAGCGGGCGGCTGGAATACCTCACCACCGAAGGCAGCTACGCGCCGGTCGTCCGCGCGCCGGGCGTGTTGCTGCTCGAAGACGTGAAGCGGCGGTCGGAGCCGCTCGCCAAGAACGCCTCGGCCAGCCTGTGGGATATCGGCGACGGCATCGCCTGCCTGGAATTCCACAGCAAGATGAATTCGATCGACGACCAGATCATCGCCATGGTCGGTAAGGCGATCGGCATCGTCGGCAAAGGCATGAAGGGCCTGGTCGTCTATAATGAAGGCTCGAATTTCTCGGTCGGGGCGAATATCGGCTTGGCACTGTTCGCCGCCAATATCGCCCTATGGCCGAATGTCGAGGAAATGGTCGCCGCCGGGCAGAAGGCCTACAAGGCGCTGAAATACACGCCCTTCCCGGTCGTGGCGGCGCCCTCGGGCATGGCTCTGGGTGGCGGCTGCGAGATCTGCCTACATGCCGACGCGATCCAGGCCCATGCCGAGACCTATATCGGCCTGGTCGAGACCGGCGTCGGCCTGATCCCCGGTTGGGGCGGCTGCAAGGAGATGCTGCTGCGCGCGACTGCCAACCCAAAGCGCCCCAAAGGCCCGATGCCGCCGGTCGCCCAGGTATTCGAGACGGTCAGCGTCGCCAAGGTGGCGAAATCGGCGGCGGACGCCAAGGAGTTGCTGTTCCTGCGCCCGGATGACGGCATCACCATGAACCGCGATCACCTGCTGGCCGACGCCAAGGCGAAGGCGCTCAGCCTCGCCGAGGGGTATCAGCCGCCGGAGCCGGTGGTGCTGCGCCTGCCCGGCCCGACCGCCGTGGCCGGCCTGAACCTGGCGGTCCACGACTATGTCAAGCAGGGCAAGGCAACCGCCCATGACAGCGTCGTCGCCGGCGAGCTGGCGGTGGTGCTGTCCGGCGGCGATACCGACATGCTGGACGAGCTGACCGAGGATCAGATCCTGGCGCTGGAGCGCGCCGCGTTCATGCGCCTCGTCAAGACCGGCGCCACACTCGCCCGGATCGAGCACACGCTCGAAACCGGCAAGCCGCTGCGGAACTGAGAGGGATATCCGGATGGCAACCTACAAGGCGCCGCTGCGCGAGTACCGCTTCGTGCTGACCGAGTTGCTCGACGTGGCGGAAGTGTCGACATATCCAGGCTACGAGGATGCGACACCGGAGATCTTCGACGCGGTGCTGACCGAGGCCGGCAAGTTCTGCGAGGAGGTGCTGTTCCCGATCAACCGTGGTGGCGACGAGGAAGGCTGCCGCTTCGAGAACGGCGTCGTGCATACGCCCGCGGGCTTCAAGCAGGCCTATGACGCCTTCCGCGAGGGCGGCTGGACCTCCCTCGGCGCCGATCCCGCCTTTGGCGGCCAGGGCCTGCCGCAGGTCCTGAACTTTCTGGTCGAGGAAATGATCTGCTCGGCCAATATGTCGTTCGGCATGTATCCGGGCCTGAGCGGCGGCGCCTATAACGCCCTCTACCTCCATGGCAGCGACGCGCTGAAGCAGCGGTTCCTGCCCAAGCTGGTCGAAGGCGTCTGGTCGGGGACCATGAACCTGACCGAGCCGCATTGCGGCACCGATCTCGGCCTGATCCGCACCCGGGCGGAACCCGCGGAGGATGGCAGCTACAAGATCACCGGAACCAAGATCTTCATCTCGGCCGGCGAGCACGACCTGACCGAGAACATCGTGCATCTGGTGCTGGCGAAGCTGCCCGACGCGCCGGCGGGCACGCGCGGCATCAGCCTGTTCGTCGTGCCGAAGCTGCTGGACGACGCTGATGGCGCACCGAGGCTGCGCAACGGCGTCACCTGCGGCTCGATCGAGCACAAGATGGGCATCAAGGCATCGGCGACCTGCGTCATGCATTTCGACGGGGCCGTGGGCTGGCTGGTCGGCGAGGCGCATAAGGGCATGCGGGCGATGTTCACCATGATGAACACCGCCCGGCTGGGCGTCGGCATCCAGGGGCTGGGCATCGCCGAGACCGCCTACCAGAGCGCGCGGGCCTATGCCACGGATCGGACCCAGGGCCGCGCCCTCGGCGGTGCCAAATACCCGGACAAGCCGGCCGATCCGATCATCGTGCATCCCGATGTACGGCGCATGCTGTTGACGATGCGCGCCTATAACGAAGGCGGCCGGGCGCTGGCCGCCTGGGTCGGCCTGACCATCGACAAAGCCCTTCGGCATCCGGACCCGGCGGAGCGGGAGGCCGCGGACGAACTGGTCCAGCTGATGACGCCGATCATCAAGGCGTTCCTGACCGATACCGGGTTCGATACCGCCAATCTGGGCGTCCAGGTGCTGGGCGGCCACGGCTATATCCGCGAATGGGGCATGGAGCAGCTGGTCCGCGACGCCCGTATCGCGCAGATCTATGAAGGCACCAACGGCATCCAGGCGCTCGACCTGGTCGGCCGCAAGCTGCCCTTGCATGTGGGCCGGCTGCTGCGCCGGTTCTTTCACCCGGTCGACGCCTATATCCAGGCCAATCAGGCGAAGCCCGAACTGCAGGAATTCATCCTGCCGCTCGCCCGGGCATTCGCCAAGCTGCAGCAGGCGACCGGCTTCATCGCGCAGAAGGGCCTGAAGGATCCGAACGAAGCGGGTGCCGCCGCCAGCGATTATCTGCGGCTGTTCGCGCTTACCGCCGTCGCCTACCTGTGGGCGCGCATGGCCGAAGTCTCGCTGCCGAAACTCGCGGACGGATCGGGCGATCAAGACATCGATTTCTACAAGGCGAAACTCGCGACCGCCCGTTTCTATATGGCCCGGCTACTGCCGCAGACCTCATCGCTGCTGACCGTCATCATGGCCGGGGCGGCGCCGATCATGGATCTGGAAGACGCGCTGGTTTAGGAGGCCGCCATGGATGACGTGATTACCCGGATCGACGGCGCGGTCGCCACGATCACGCTGAACCGGCCGGCGGCGCTGAACACCCTCAACGCCGCCTTGCGCGATGGATTGGTCCAGGCGCTCACCGACGTCGAAAACGACGCCGCGATCCGCGTCGTCGTGCTGACCGGTGCCGGCGGCCACTTCATGGCCGGCGGCGATATCCGCAGCTTCGCCGAGCAGATGGACTTGCCGGCGGGGGAGCGGCGCGATCATTTCGAGGACCGTATCCAGCACGTCCATCCCATCATCATCCGGATGCGCCGCATGCCGAAGCCGATCGTCGCCAGCGTGCGCGGCGCCGTCGCGGGCTTCGGCATGAGCCTGCTGATGGGCTGCGACCTGGCGGTGGCGGCGGAGGATAGCCTGTTCACCCTCGCCTATTGCCATCTGGGCACGACCCCCGATGGGGGAGCGACCTGGTTCCTGCCCCGCATGGTCGGCATGAAGCGCGCCATGGAGATCGCCCTGCTAGGCGACCGGTTCGACGCCGCCACCGCCGAGCGGCTGGGCCTGGTCAACCGGGTCGTGCCCACGGCCGAGTTGGAGACGGCGACGACCGCTTTGGCTGAGCGCCTCGCAAAGGGGCCAGCGCTGGCCTATGCCGGCACCAAACGACTGCTGCAAGCCGCCTCCACCCGCTCGCTGGAAGCGCAGTTGCAGGCGGAGGCCGAGAGCTTCAGCGCCTGCGCCGCGAGTGAAGATTTCAAGGAAGGCGTCACCGCGTTCCTCGCCAAGCGCGCGCCGACGTTCACCGGCCATTGATCGATCAGGCTGCCATCCGGGAACCCGGGTCGCAGCCGGGCGTTGCTTCACTGACGCGCCCGGCGGTGGATCGGACACTTTTTTCAGCAAATTTACCTGTCCGGTCGGCATCCGGCGTGAGGGAGAACAGCATGCCAGATGATTGTGCTCAAGACGCGCCGAAGCCGTCGGGGAGCCTGCTCGACGAGGTGCGTTCCGTCGCGGTGCAGCTGATCGAAGAACAGAAGAACCGCGCCGCGGAAGTCGTCCATGTGCTGGCGGATGCCCTGCGGCAGACCGGCGACACGATGGGAGAGCGTGACGACAAGCTGGTCGCCCATTATGCCAACCGCGCGGCGGAGGGCGTCGAGCATTTGTCCCAGGCGGTGCGCACCAAGACGTTGAGCGGCCTGGCGGAGGACACGGCCGAGTTCGCCCGCCGCCAACCGAAACTGTTTGTCGTCAGCGCCGCCGCGGTCGGCTTTCTGCTCGGCCAGCTCATCCATGGTGGCGGCAAGGACGGCGGCGCTGCCGAAGGTCCGCGCAAACCGGCCGATCTGATCGTCGGACGGGATATCTGACGATGGCGACCGAAGGAGGTCGTGACGGCGACCCCGGTCAGCGGAATACCGGCGGGTTGTTCGGCGACCTATCCGGCCAGGTGGCCCTATTGCTCCGGCAGGAGCTGGCCCTTCTCAAGGCGGAGCTGACCGAGAAGCTGGGTCTGCTGGGAATCGGCATCGCGCTAGTGGCATGCGGCGGCCTGCTCGCCGGTGTCGGCATGCTCTATCTGCTGCTATCCGCCATGTTCGGGTTGGCGCTCGTGCTGCCGCTCTGGGCCGCGGCCTTGGCCGTCGGCCTCGCCGTGATCCTGGTCGGGGCGATCCTCGGCTATATCGGCGCACGCTACCTCAAAACCAACCATCTGGTGCCGGATCGGACGCTGCGCAGCCTGCGCGCCGATGCCGAATGGCTGCGCGGCCGGATACGATGACGACCCCACCCGCCGACCGGAACCCGGACGGTACGCCACGCCACGCCGCCGATATCGAGGCCGACATCGCCCGGACCCGCGACGAGATCGGCCGGACGCTGGATGCGTTGAAGCGACACTTGGCGCCACGGCATCTCATGGAACAAGGGTTGAATAGGGTGTGGGATGGCTTGGGAGCGCAGACGGCGCGGATCGTCGAGGCGACCGGCGACACGATCCGCCAGCACCCGGGGAAACTGAGCCTGGCGAGCGCCGCGCTCGGCGGTCTGTTCTGGTGGGGGATCGGGCGGGACCGGCCGCCGGCTGCGGATGAGCCGAGGCCCGACGCGCCTGCGAAACCCGGTACCGGCAACCGGCTGGCCGACCTCATGGCGGATCATCCCTTGGCGGTTGGCGGTGCCGCGCTGGCCGCCGGCATCCTGTTGGCGATGACCCTGCCCACGACCGGTGCCGCCGCCGAGACGATCGGCGATAGTGACGAGGCGCAGGACCCGACCGACCGCGCCCAGCGCATGGCGACCGCCGCGACCGAGGATATCGGCCTCGACCCTACACCGACATCAGCCGTCCCGGAGTCGGCCCGAAGGGCCGCACCGGCGGGTTGATGCGTGAATTATTAAGCCTAACTCACTGTGCGACCCGAGGCGAACAAGCTGCAAAACGGCGGCGTCGGGCCTCCTGTAGATCAGAACCAAATCAGGTTTGATGTGACAATCCCGATGATCCTTCCATTCCCCGGTTAGCGCGTGGTCGCGATGCTTCTCGGCGAGAGGCTTGTCATTCGCGAGAGCGGTGACGATCGCGATGAAATCGTCAGCCAAGGCCGCCCTGTGTAGTCCCTTCGCCTCACGCTTGAAGTCCTTCTTGAATTGGGTGGTACGCTCAATCCTCCGCATGAAGGTCGTTCATGAGGGCCTCCACGTTATCGAAGGCGGCCAAGCCGCCCCGACGGGCCTCCTTCATGGCAGCGACAGTGTCGGCATTCGGAATCAGCGGATCGAACGGCAAAGCCTTCTCCCGGGCGACACGAGTCAGCAGGAGGCGGAAAGCGTCCGACACCGTAAGTCCCATCGCGCCGAGCACGGCAGCGGCTTCCTCTTTGATGTGCGGGTCGATCCGCGCCCTTACGACATCATTCACGGCCATGATCAAGCCTCCTATCTGGGCCACAATGTGGCTCAACAAGCGGGTTTTGGAAAGGCACTAAAATGCGACAAGGCCGCGCCTCTGGGGAAAGCCGCCGAGGTTTTCCGTCTTCCCAAAGCGTGGGTTTCTGCCAAGCTGAGCCATGCCTAGGATCCAACAGTCGGAACACGGCTGCACGCTAGCCGCCGCCTAGCGTGATGGCCGCTGCCTCGCCGCACATATCGTTCCCGGTATCCGGCTCGTACCCTGCGCGCGCCGGCAACCTCCTGCGCCCGCTGGTCGATGGCATACCCGCCTTCCGGCGCATCTGCGCCGCGATCGACGCGGCGCATCATAGCGTCTGGGTCACGGTCGCCTTCATCCGGCCGGAGTTCGAAATGCCGGACGGGCTGGGTTCCTTGTTCGATGTGTTGGATCGCGCGGCGGCGCGCGGCCTTGACGTCCGCGCCCTGTTCTTTCGGCCCAACCCTGACTCAGACTGGATGGAGGGCCAAACCTTCTCGGGTTCGCCGGCACAGCGCGACATGCTCCGCCGGCGCGGATCGCGTTTCCGAGCCCGCTGGGACCGCGCGGACGACGCGATCTGCCACCACCAGAAGACTTGGCTGGTGGATGCCGGACAGGCGTCGGAAACCGCCTTCGTCGGCGGCATCAATCTCAACCCTCGCGCCGTCGCGGCGCCCGGCCACGTGCGGGAGAGCCAGCATGACGTCTATGTCGAGCTGGCCGGACCGTCGGCCACCGATGTGCACCACAACTTCGCCCAGCGATGGAACGAAGCCAGCGATGGAACGAAGCCAGCGAGCGTGCCCGGCAGGACGGCATCTGGGGCCACGACGGCGACGACGATCTCGATTTCCCGAAGCACCCATCCGGTCCGAAGGGTACCAGCCTGGCGCAGGTCCAACGGACCGTGCTCGCGGGTCGCTACCGCGACGGGCGCCCAAGCCCGGGAGCCGACCCCTTCGACATCACCGGCGGCGAGCGCTCGATCCTCGCGCAATATCTGCTGGCGATCGGCCGCGCCCGCCGCTCGATCTACATCGAGAACCAGGCCCTGGAAGTTCCGGAGATCGTCACCGGGCTGGATGAGGCGCTCGAACGCGGGGTCGACGTCGCCGTCCTGGTTCCCGCCGTGCCGCAAGAGCGCGTGCGCACGGCGCGCAGAAAGCCGGAGAACCGGGCCTTCTACGATGCGTTGGCGGCCCTCCGGCGGCATGAGCGTTTTATCCTGGCCGGTCTCGCCGGACCGGGCGCGGAGGGTGGCCGCCACCGTGTCTATGTCCACGCCAAGATCATGCTGGTCGACGATGCCTGGGCGACGATCGGATCCTGCAACCTGCACGCCGGCTCGCTCTTCTCCCAGACCGAGATGAACGTCTCCTTCTGGGACCCGCCGACCGTCCGTGCGCTGCGCTGCGAGCTGTTCGCCGAACATCTCGGCCAAGACACCGCCGCCCTCGACGATCGCGCGGCCCTGCGCATGTACCGACGGGTCGCCCAGGAAAATCGGCGGAAGCGGGACGCCGGCGACGCCGATTGGCAAGGCCTCGCCTTTCGCCTGGACCCCGCGACCTATGGCGAATAGGGGCCGCGCAGTTGGATCGCTCCCGTCATGCTGACCCCATGGGTGTAGTCATCTTCCTCAACGGTCCGATCGGCGTCGGCAAAACGACTCTCGGGCAGGGATTGGCCGAAAGGCTTGACGCGGCTTTCATCGACAGCGACGATCTCCGAAACCATTCCAAGACATGGGTCGAAGAGGTGCTGAGCGGGTCGAAGGCGCTGGTTCGGGTGAGCATGGCGGCCTTGTCGCACCGCCCGATCCTCGTCGTCGCGAAGCCGCTGCGGCACCGCGATTGGGCATTCCTGCGAGCGAAGTTCCAGGCCGAGGGTGTCGCGGCCCTCTGCGTCACCCTGACCGCGCCCCGCGACACCATTCTGGATGCACGGCGCGGACGTGATTTCACCCCCGGCGAACGCGCCCGGATCGTGGAAATGATCGCCCAAGGTTACGGCGAACGCCCCTTCAGCGACCTCGTCCTCGCCACGGACCGCGCGGGCTTCGCCGAGACGGTGACCGTATTGGTGGATGGATGCCACGTGCTTTTGGGAAAGCTTGGTCCAACGTAATACCGCGATCCCTCCGGTCGACCCCGAGCTGGCCGAGGGAAAGCACCGGAAGCGGGTTTGGAGGTCAAGGCTTTTGAAAGCCTTCGATGCTTCCTCTTATATCACCCCAATAAAATATACGGAGTTTTGGTAATTTATGCCATATTGATAAAATAACTAAATTTGGTACAAACATGGACCCGGTACGTAACCCTTTCGCCCCCGGAGCAGGAAGTCCACCGCCCGAACTTTCGGGCCGCGACGATGTTCGCCAAAAAATGCGCTTATGCCTACAGCGCCTTCAAATCGGTAAGCCAGCAAAAAGCATAATGCTTATTGGCCTACGTGGTGTTGGCAAAACAGTCCTCTTGGACCAAATGATGAGGGATGCAGATGCTGAAGGCTTGTTTACTATTCGTATTGAAGCGCCGGAAGGACGGTCTCTGCCCGCGATACTGGCACCACAACTGCGTTTGATATTACTTCGCTTGAATCGCATCGCCAAGGCAGCACACTACGCAGTCCAGGGACTTAAAGCATTGGCTGGGTTCGCGAGCAAGCTAAAGCTGACTTACAACGACATTGAAGTGGGATTTGACTACGATCCAGAACCAGGCCTGGCCGATAATGGCGACCTTGAAGGAGACCTGAGCATGCTGCTCGAGCAAGTTGGGCTAGCAGCGAAAGCCGCAGACAATGTCGTCGCGATTTATATTGATGAATTACAATACGTGGAAGAACATCAACTAGCCGCCCTCATTTCGGCATTGCACCGTTGCTCACAGAAGCAACTACCGTTAGCCGTTATCGGCGCAGGATTGCCCCAATTGCGGGGTAAAATGGGTGAGGCTAAATCGTATGCCGAACGTTTGTTTGATTTTCCTGAGATTGGACCGTTGAATCCAGAGGATGCGGCGGGAGCCATTGCAAAGCCGGTTAAGGATGAAGGAGCAGAAGTAGACTCAGACGCCGTTACGCTCATTGTTACGGAAACAAAGGGCTATCCCTATTTCCTTCAAGAATGGGGGAAACATGCATGGGACATCGCACCCCAGAGCCCGATCACCGCCAAGGACGTTAAAGGCGCCTCGAAGCAAACTATCGCTACCTTAGATGAGAGTTTTTTTAGGGTCCGCTTCGATCGACTTACTCCCAAAGAAAAACAATACCTACGTGCAATGGCTGAACAGGGGCCAGGGCCTCACAGATCTGGAGACATCGCAGCAGAACTGAACCGTGAAACTTCATCATTGGGACCAGTTCGAAGCAGCCTTATTGTAAAAGGCATGATTTGGAGCCCAACACATGGCGACACGGCATTTACCGTGCCTTTGTTTGATGAATTTATGAAGAGGATCGTTCCCGGCAAGGATTGGGTCAAGACAGATACATAACGGCCGTGTTCTGATTTTCGGCAGCAACGATTCTTGCGTAAACCAAGAATTGCAGGGTCACAGCGCGCTTCATTGCCCGCGACACGGCCGCCCCCTCTCGGATGGCGGCCGTGCCCTCGACGGCTTTTCGCAATCGGCGAGGCAAAGCCCCGACAGCTATTCCAGCTCTTCGACCGAGCGGATGACCCGGCTGACCATGCCGTAGGTCACGGCTTCCTCGGCCGACATCCAGTAGTTGCGATCGGTGTCCTTGCGGACCCGCTCGATCTTCTGGCCGGATCGAACGGGCTTCGCCGAGACGGTGACCGCATTGGTGGATGGATGTCGCGTGCTTTTGGGAAAGCTTGGTCCAGCGTAGTGGATCCACGATATCAGCAAAGGAACAGGCGACCACGCCTATCGATCAAACCCGTTCTGCTCCAGATCGACGATGCGCACGATCATGCTCCGCTTCGGGTCGAAGGGCAGGTCCTCGAACCCGAACCGGCGATAGAAGTCGTGCAGCTCGTCATCGAGGGGATGGGTCAGCACACCGAAGCATCCTATCTCTTTCGAGAATTTCACCGATGTGGTCAGAGCGTATAGCATCAGCGACCGAGCATAACCCTTACCGTGATATCTCCGGTCGACCGCGAGCTGGCCGAGAAGAAGCACCGGAAGCGGGTTTGGCCGATTGCGCTGTGCGGATTTGGGGAGGTACTCCCGCTCGATTTGCGCGGCGCTGAGCGACACGTAGCCAGCGATGGCGCCTGTCGACCCGTCGCAGACGACGCTGATGCGTGACGCCCCTCCCTCCTGATTACGCCAAGCATGGCGGCGGAACCATTGATTGAGCGAGTCCCGACCGCAATCAAATGCTTCGCGGTCGTCGGCGGCGGTCAGTGGGCGGGGCGGTGTCAGTCCCGCCATGCTGGACGGTAAGCAGCCAATTCACGCAGGGCGGGCACCGACTTGGCCGGCGCGTTGACCCAATTCTCAAACGTCTCCCAATGCGCAGCCGGGATCGTTACGACACGATGGTCAAGGACATCGATTTCCGCCGCATCGAGGGCTTTGCGGCGGATGAAATCACTGAGGCTGGTGTGCGCCTGCTCCGCGGCGACCTCCAGGAGATCACGCTCTCTCGGGCTGACCCGCACGCTCACGACAGGATTGGATATTGGCATCATAGGTACTCCTGCAACCTTGTATGACATAATCATACGCGGTGGCGGGAAATTTTTCATGAAGCAAGAATTATGGAATTTGAGCAAAACCATACGGGTAAGTCACCGCACGCTCCGCTGCCCGCGACACGGCCGCCATCCTGGAGATGGCGGCCGTGGCATTATCGGACTCTCGCAGTCGCCGGCGTAAAACCTGGCAGCTATTCCAGCTCTTCGACCGAGCGGATGACCCGGCTGACCATGCCGTAGGTCACGGCTTCCTCGGCCGACATCCAGTAGTTGCGATCGGTGTCCTTGCGGACCCGCTCGATCTTCTGGCCGGTCTCGTCGGCGATGATCTGGTTGATCCGCTCGCGCATCTTGATGATCTCGCGCGCTTCGATATCGATATCGGTGGCGGGGCCGCGCACGCCGCCCATCGGCTGATGCAGCAGGAACCGGGTGTTGGGCAGGCAGTAGCGCCGCTTGGTCTCGCCGGCCAGGTAGATCAGCGCGCCGGCGCTCGCGACCCAACCGGTACCGATGACCCGGATCGGCACCGAGCCGCGCAGGAACTTGATGATGTCGTGGATCGTGTCACCGGATTCGACGTGGCCGCCCGGCGAATTGACATAGACGTCGATCGGCTTTTGCGACTCATCCGCCAGCGCCAGCAAGCGGCCGGCGACGTCGCGGGCCAGCTTGTCGTTGATCGTGCCGAACACCATGACCTTGCGCTTGCTGAGCAGCCGCGCCTCGAGTTCGTTGACCGGCATGCTGAGCGACGCGGGCGCATCGCCTTCGGGGGCATCCGGCTCGTCCGGGTCGTCGAGCTTGGGGGTGAAAAGCGGATGGCGAGGGTCGAACATGCGGTATCTCCTGGACAAGTGCCGACCGCGAACATGGCGGTGCGGGGCGCCGGATGCAATCCCGGCTGAGCGTTCCCGGCTGAACGTTCTCAGTCTCGAACGGATTTCTTAGCACCGGCGAACTGCGCCCGCAGCAGTGGCGAGGCCAGCGGGGCTTCCTCGGCGATCCGGTAGGCCTTCTCGATTCGGGCGGCGGCCTCGGCGAAGCCATCCTCGTCACGCGCATGCACCATCGCCAGGGGACGATCGGGGCCGACCGGGGCGCCGAGTGCCGCCACATCGGTCAGGCCGACCGCCGGATCGACGGCGTCTTCCGGTCGGGATCGGCCACCGCCCAGCGCCACGATGGCGAGACCCACGGCCTTGACGTCGATGGCGGCGACGATGCCCGGACGTGGCGGGAACACCGGGCGGCGGAGCGGCGCCTGAGCCAGATGCCGGGCTGGTCGATCGAGCAAATCGCCCGGCCCGCCTAGGGCGGCGACCATCTTCTGGAACAACTCGGCGGCGGCACCGCTATCCAATGTGGCCGCGATCCGCATATGGGCATCTGCGAGATCGCTGGCGAGCCCGCCCAGCAGGATCATCTCGGCCGCCAATTCGCGCGTCACCCGGTCGAGCCGGGCGTCGCGCGCCCGCCCGGTCAAGTAGTCGATCGCCTCGACCACCTCCAGCGCATTGCCCGCCGTCGTCCCCAGCACCTGGTCCATATCGGTGATGAGCGCCGTGGTCGGCAGCCCAGCGCCGCCCGCCACCGTCGCGATGCTCTCGGCAAGCTCGGTCGCCAGGGCCAGGGTCGGCATGAAGGCGCCGCTGCCGACCTTCACATCCATTACCAGCCCGTCAAGCCCGGCGGCGAGTTTCTTCGACAGGATCGAGGCGGTGATCAGCGGGATCGACTCGACCGTCGAGGTGGTGTCGCGGATGGCATAGAAGCGCCGGTCGGCCGGCGCCAATTCGGCGGTCTGGCCGATGATGGCGCAGCCGATCTCGCGTACCACCCGGCGCAGCCGGTCGAGGTCGGGCGTGCTTTGATAGCCGGGAATGCTGTCGAGCTTGTCGAGCGTACCGCCGGTATGGCCGAGGCCGCGGCCGGAGATCATCGGCACGGCGCCGCCGGCCGCCGCGACCATCGGCGCCAGCATCAGACTGACCTTGTCGCCGACGCCGCCGGTCGAATGCTTGTCCAGCACCGGCCGGCCGAGATCGGCGGTCGACCAGTCGAGCACCGTGCCCGACGCGGTCATCGCGCGGGTTAACGCCACCCGCTCCCCCAAGGACATGCCGCGCAGCAGCACGGCCATGGCGAAGGCCGCCACCTGGCCCTCGCTGATCGACCCATCGGTCAAGCCGGCGACGAAGAACCGGATGTCGTTGGCGGCGAGCTCCTGCCCGTCGCGCTTGGCGGCGATCACCTCGCGGATGCGCGGCATCAGTAAGTATCCTCGGATGTGTCCCGCACCGGGGCACCCAGCACGAGCAGGATGTCGTCGAGCAACGCCGAGGCCCCGAAGCGGAAATTGGCCGGCATCGCCGCCCCCTCCCCCAGGATCCGATCGACGAGGCCCAGATAGGGCGCCGCCTCGGACACGGTGCGGATGCCGCCCGAGGCCTTGAAGCCCACCCAACGGCGCCGCGCCCGTGCCGCGGCGATCGCCCGCAGCATCGCCTCGGCGGCGGCGAGCGAGGCGCCGGGTTGCAGCTTGCCGGTGGAGGTCTTGATGAAATCGGCGCCGCCCTCGATCGCCGCGTCGGCCGCCCCCCGGATCGCCGCCGGCGTCGCCAGCCGGCCGGTCTCCAGGATGACCTTCAGCAGCACCTTCGGCCGGCAGACGAGGCGGCATTCGCGCACCAGTTCGATGCCGATCGACCCGTCGCCGGCCAGGAACGCCTCGTAGGGGAACACCACATCGACTTCGTCCGCACCGGCCGCGACAGCGGCGACGGTCTCGGCGACGGCGGCCGCGATATCGGCGCCGCCGGCCGGGAAATTCGTCACCGTGGCGATGCGCACGCCGCTATTGGCGAGCGCCGCCCGCGCGGTGCCGATCCATCGCGGATAGAGGCAGACCGCCGCGACGGGACCCAGCACCGTCCGCGCCGCCCGGGCGAGCCGGAGGATATCCGCCTCGGTTTCGGTGCCGGACAGGCTGGTGAGATCGATCAGCGGCAGCATCCGCCCGGCGATCCCCTTCAAGGCCACCGGCGTTTCACCCCGTTCACCAGACATTAAATTCACGCGCCATCGGCGATCGCCTCCAGGAAACCACGTATGAGCCGGCCGAGATCGACCGCGGCGCGCGCGGCGACGGCCAAGGTGTCGGCATGGCTTGGCTCCTGCGCATCCATGCCCTGGGCCAGGTTGGTGACGATCGACAGCGCCGCGACGCGCAGCCCGCAATGGCGCGCCAGCAACACCTCGGGCACGGTCGACATGCCGACCAGATCGGCGCCCAGGATGCGAAACGCCCGGATCTCCGCGGCGGTCTCGAAATTCGGGCCCGGATAGGCGAGGTAGACACCCTCGGCAAGCGGCACGCCAAGGCGCTCGGCCGCCTGGCGCAGCAGGGCGCGCAATGCCGGATCGTAGGCATCCTGCATCGACGGAAAGCGCGGCCCGATACGCTCGTCGTTCGGCCCGGTCAGCGGGTTGAACCCCAGGAAGTTGATGTGATCGCTGATCGCCACCAGGCTGCCGGCCGGCACCTCCGCGCGCAGCGAGCCCGAGGCATTGGTCAGCAGCAGCAGGTCGGCGCCGAGCTGCCGCACGCTCCGCACCATGGTGGCGAGTGGCGCCGCCGCATCGCCCTCATAGGCATGCACCCGGCCCTCCAGGGCGACCACGTCGACGCCGCCGAGCCGGCCGAGGATCAACCGGCCGGCATGGCCGGCGACGCCGGGAGCGGGAAAGCCCGGCAGATCGCCATAGCCGATCACCGTCGGCTGCTCGATCAGGCCGGTGAGCCCGCCCATGCCCGATCCCAGGATCAGGCCGATACGCGGCTGGAAATCCGGCCGTGCCGCGCGGATGCGCTCGACGGTGGCGAGGCCCGGAGTCACGCCAGATGGTCCCGGCCGAATGCCAGCGGCATCAACGCGCCGAGCGTGGTGCTGTGGCGGATGCCATCGGGATCGGCGAGATGCACCCGGACGTCGGCGCCGGCGAATTCGATCAGCCGCTGCCGGCACCCGCCGCAGGGAGCGATCAGGGCGGCGCCCCCGGCGACGATGACGATCTCGGCGATCTCGCGGCACCCGGCGGTGACCATCGTGCCGATCGCCGTGGCCTCGGCGCATTGGCTTTGCGGATAGGCGACATTCTCGACATTGGCGCCGGCATAGATCCGGCCATCGCCGCCCCGGATCGCGGCACCGACCTGGAACGACGAATAGGGCACATGGGCGTTGGCGCGCGCGGCCAGCGCCGCCGCCAGCAGCTCCGTCACCGATCCATCTCTAGGGCTGGTCACGCCTCGCCTCCTCCGCCGATCATCGGGATTTCACGAAGGGTATGCCGATCGCCTTCGGTGCCCTGGCGGTGCCACCGACACCGGCCAGCAGGATCACCGTCAAGATATACGGCAGCGCCTGGACGAACTGAACCGGAATGACCCCAAGGACCGGCAGAGACACGCCCTGCAGGCGCAATTGCGCGGCGTCGGCGAAGGCGAACAGCAGACAGGCGAGCAGGGTGGGCGCCGGCCGCCATCGGCCGAAGATCAGCGCCGCCAGCGCCAGGTAGCCGCGCCCGGCCGTCATGTCGCGGGCGAAACCCGCCCCCTGCGCGATCGAGAGATAGGCGCCGCCGATGCCGGCCAAGGCACCGGTGATGATGATCGCCCGGTAGCGCAACCCAGCGACCGACAGCCCAGCCGCGTCGACCGCGTGCGGGTTCTCGCCGACCGCGCGCAGCCGCAGGCCGAAGCGCGTGGCGAACAGCAGCCAAGCCGCCGCGGGCACGACGAGAAATGCCAGATAGACGAGCAGGTTCTGGCCGCTGAGCAACCCGCTATAGATCGGCCCGAATACCGGCACCCCGGCGAGGTCATCGGCAAAGGGCAGCGCCACGGCGCCGAAGCGCTGGGATTCCACCAAAGGCGGCGTCTGGCCGCCCTGGTTGAACCAGGCGGTGGCCAGGGTCGGCGTCAGGCCGCTGATCAGGATGTTGAGCGCCATGCCGGAGACCACCTGGTTGCCGTTGAGCGTGATCGCGGCATAGCCGTGCAGGAGTGCCAGCGCGATCGACGTCAGCATCGCGCCGGCCAACGCCGCCCAGGGCGAGCCGGTCACCGAGGCGATCGCGGCGGCGGCGAAAGCCGCCCCCAGCAGCTTGCCTTCGAGGCCGATATCGATCACCCCGGCGCGCTCGGAAAAGAGACCGGCGAGCGCCGCCAGGATCAAGGGAGTTCCCAGCCGGAGGGTCGACGCCGCGACCGAGATGAGGTCGACGGTATCCATCAGGCGGGCTTGGCACCGGTTCGGCCGAACAGCGCCTCGATCGGCCCCCGGAAGGCGTTTTCAAACGCGCCGCAGAACAGGATCACCAGGCCTTCGACGACCACCACGATCTCGCGGGTGATCTCCGGATGGTCGAAGGCGAGTTCCGTCCCGCCCTGGTAGAGCGCCCCGAACAGCACCGCCGCCAGCACGATGCCGAGCGGATGGTTGCGCCCCATCAGGGCGACCGCGATGCCGACGAAGCCATAGCCGTTGGAAAAACCCAGGAACAGCCGGTGATGCACGCCCATCACCTCGTTGACCGCGACCAGCCCGGCGAGCGCGCCGCCCAGCATCACCGAGGCCAGGATCACGCGGCTGATCGAGATGCCGGCATAGCGCGCCGCATCGGGACTATGGCCGACGGCGCGGATCTCGTAGCCCCATCTGGTGTGCCAAACCAACACCCAGAACAGGAGGGCGATCATCAGTGCCAGCAACAGGGAGATGTTGAGCGGGGTCGACGGGAACGGCACGCCAAGGAGGCCCAACAGCGCGTCCATCGGCGGCAGGAAGGCCGAGGGATCGAACACTCTGGTTTCCGGCGAGCCATTGCCGGGCACCCTCAGCACGTCGACCAGCAGATAGGTCATCAGGGCGGCGGCGAGGAAATTGAACATGATCGTGGTGATGACCAGATGGCTGCCGCGCCGCGCCTGCAGCCAAGCCGGCACCGCCGCCCAGGCCGCCCCGCACAGCATCGCCGCGGCGATCGCCAGCGGCAGGACAAGCCACAGCGAATACCCGCCGAACCCGAGGCAAACCAGCGCCACCCCCAACCCGCCCATGGTCGCCTGGCCTTCGCCGCCGATGTTGAACAACCCGGCATGGAACGGCAGCGCCACCGCAAGCCCGGTGAGGATGAAATTGGTCGCGTAGTAGAGCGTATAGCCCCATGCCTCGGCGCTGCCGACCGCCCCTTCCGCCATGCTGCCCAGCGCGTCCAGCGGATCCGCCCCGATCAGCGCCAGCACCCCCGCCGCCACGACCAGCGAGGCCAGCAGATTGACCAAGGGGATCAGCGCATATTCCACCGGCGCCGGCAGCGGCCTTCTGGGCGTCACGCCGCGACGTCCCGCACGCCGGCCATCAGCAGCCCCAGCGCCTGTTCGGTCGCGTCGGCGCGCGAGACCTCGCCGACGACGCGGCCATCGACCATCACCAGAATGCGATCGGCGAGCGCCAGGATCTCCTCAAGCTCGACCGAGACCAGCAAAATGGCGGTGCCTCGGTCGCGCAGCGCGATCAGGCGCCGATGGATGAAATCGATGGCGCCGATATCGACCCCCCTGGTCGGCTGGCCGACCAGCAGAGCGGCGGGTGCCCGCTCCATCTCCCGCGCGGAGATCAGCTTTTGCTGATTGCCGCCGGAAAACAGCGCCGAGCGCAGGTCCACATCCGCCGGGCGCACGTCATAATCGCTCATCCGGCGTCGCGTCTCGTCGCAGATACGGCCGGTGCGCAACAGCGGCCCGGCGGAATAATCCGGATCGTCCTGATAGCCGAGGATGGCGCTCTCATAGGCGTGGAACGCCCCGATCAGGCCCATCCGCAGGCGATCCTCGGGGATATGGGCAAGCCCCTGCCGCCGCCGGTCGCGCGGGCCTAGGCCGGACGGCCAAGGCTGGCCGCGCCACATCACCCGGCCGCCGGCGATCGGCAGGGTGCCGGCGAGCGCGGCCAGCAGCTCCGATTGGCCGTTGCCCGATACGCCGGCGATGCCGACGATCTCGCCGGCCCGGATCGAGAGGGTGAGGTCGTCGACGCGCCGTATCCCGGCGGCATCGGTCACCGACAAACCCTCGGTCGCCAGCACGGCAGGCCCCCCGGCGATCTCCCGCTTGCCCGGCAGCGGCGCCAGGGCGCGGCCGACCATCAGCACGGCCAGCGCCTCCCGCGAGGTATCCGCCGTCGCCACCTCGGCCACCACTCGGCCGGCGCGCATCACCGTCACCCGATCGGTGACCGCCATGATCTCGCGCAGCTTATGGGTGATCAGCAGGACCGTCTTGCCCTCGGCGCGCAGCGTGCGCAGGATCTCGAACAGCTGATCGGCCTCGTCCGGCGTCAACACGCCGGTCGGCTCGTCGAGGACCAGGGTGTGGGCACCACGATAGAGCGCCTTCAGAATTTCGACCCGCTGGCGCAGCCCGACCGGCAGGTCGCCGACCAGGGCGTCGAGATCGAGTTCCAAGCCATAGGTCCGAGTCAACGCCGTGACCCGCGCGCGCGCGGTGTCGAGGCCTCGACTCAGGCGCCAGCCGCCCTCGACCCCCAGCACCAGATTCTCCAGCACGCTGAAGCTGTCCACCAGCATGAAATGCTGATGGACCATGCCGATGCCGAGCCCGATCGCATCGGCCGATCGCGCGATGGTCACCGTCCGGCCGTCGATCAGGATCTCGCCGCCATCCGATGCGGTGAGCCCATACAAGATGCTCATGACGGTCGATTTGCCGGCGCCGTTCTCGCCGATGATGCCGTGGATGGTGCCCCGGGCGACGTCGAACGAGACGTCGTCATTGGCGAGCACGGGACCAAAGCGCTTGGTGATCCCGCGCAGGGACACCGCCATCGGCGTGGGGATCGAGGGCTCCGAGGTGGTGCCTCCCACCACCGGCAGGGCGGCTATTTCGCCGCCATGCTGTCGGTCACCTTGAGGGTGCCGGCGATGATCGCCGCCCGGGCGGCATCGACTTTGGCCTGCATCTCGGGCGTGATCAGGGCACGGTTGTTATCGTCGACCGCGTAGCCGATCGCGTCGTCGGTGAGGCCCAGCACCTGGGTGCCCGGCTTCCACGTGCCGTCCTGCGCCGATTTCATCGCGCGATAGACCACCAGGTCGACGCGCTTGGTCATCGAGGTCAGCACCGATCCGGGATGCAGATAGTTCTGGTTGGAATCGACACCGATCGACAGCTTCTTGGCATCCGCCGCGGCCTGCAGCACACCGAGACCGGTCGCACCGGCCGCCGCGTAGATCACATCCGCCCCCCGGTCGAACTGGCTGCGCGCCAGCTCGGCACCGCGGCTGGGATCGTTCCAAGCCGCCGGGGTCGTTCCGGTCATGGTCTGGAACACCTCGATCTTCGGGTTGGCGTATTTGGCGCCCTCCTCATAGCCGACCTCGAATTTGCGGATCAGCGGGACATCCATGCCGCCGACGAAGCCGACCTTGCCGGTCTTCGATGCCATCGCCGCCAGCATGCCGACCAGGAAGCTGCCCTCATGTTCGCGGAACACGACGGATTGCACGTTGGGCGCGTCGACCACCGCATCGACGATGACGAATTTGACATTGGGGAAATTCTTCGCGACCGCGGTCAGGGCGGCCTGATGGCCGAAGCCCACCGCGACGATCAGCGTGGCGCCGCGTCGGGCAAGCGCCGTGAAGGCCTGCTCCCGCTGACTTTCGTTGGTGACCTCGAAATCGCGATAGGCGATCCCGGTCTCGCGCTTGAACCGCTCCGCCCCTTCATACGAGGCCTGGTTGAACGAGCGGTCGAACTTGCCGCCGAAATCGTAGAGCAACCCCGGTGCGACCTGATCGGCCGCCTGGGCCGACCCCATCGGGTTTAGCGACAAGGCCGCGAGCATCCCGGCCAGCAGCATGAAAACCCGGTATGGCATAATGGTTCTATCCCCCTCATTCGAACATCGTCGCGCAGCACGATATCAGAAGGGTTCTAGAATTGGACGGTCCCGCTTGTCCAGCGAGCGGGACCGTCACTCAAACCATTCTTTTCGGCGGGTTAGTTCTTCATCGGCATTTTCATCTTGCCCATGCCGCTCATGCCCATGCCCTTGGCGGGGACGACCTGGCCACGCAGCTCGCCGCCCTTGTTCGCGTCGGTGTGGATGTTGAAATAATATTTGCCGGCCATCAGGTCGGCCGCCTGCGCCTCGGTCAGCGTGGCCGAACCGGTCATCGGGTTGAGATAGCCGCTGGCCTTCGGAATCGGCACCGCCACGCCGGCATTGGCGCCGGGTGCGGCGGGCCCGTGGAAATGCGCCATGATCGGATCGCCGGTCAGGCCGGCATAGGTGACCTTGTAGCGCAGCTCCATCGTGTCGGTATCATAGCTGGCGGTGCCCTTACCGGTCGCCTTGGCACCGGCGGGCGGGGGAACTTCGTTCTTGCTGCTGAGCGAAATGGTGAACGGCACGATCTTCGCTTCGGCCGCGGTTGCCAGGCCGAACGTTCCCACGCCGAACGTTCCCAGACCAAGAGCCAGTGCGGTCATCGTAACAAGGACTTGTTTGCGCATGATGCTTCCCTGATGGTTTCGTTTCTGCCCATGGATCATAACCCGGCTGGATGTCATCCGTGCTGCCCTCCGGGACCAATCCGAACGCCGGCCGGCGTGATCACGGCACCGGCGGCTCGCCGTGCACGATAGTACAGCCCGGGACTTCCACCGAGCGGAGCCTGAGGAAACCGATCACTTTTCGGTGATGACCGTGCGCGCCACGGCCGCGTGCCTCCAGGCCGTGCGAAAATCCGAACGGACTAGCTGGGGCAGGCCGGCGGAGTTGAGGTCCGCTTTACAGCCGAAAGCTTTTGACGGCCTTCGCGCGCCTCTCAGGCCTTGGCATCCGGCCCCAACGTCGGGCTCGGCACCGGAAACTGTGATTTACGCTCGGCTCGCGGGGCCGGCTGCTTCGCGCCTATGTGTATCATTCAGGAGCGTTATCGCAGCGTTGACTGAAGCGTGATACATACGCTCTATGCGTAGCTGGCCTTTAACCACCATACGCATTGAGCGTATATTCGCGTATGAACTTCGATTGGCATGATGAGAAGCATGAGTGGACTCTGCGCGAGCGCGGGTTCGGCTTCGATTTCGCGGCGCTCGTCTTCGAGGGACGTATTTTGACCCAGATCGATGACAGACAGGACTATGGCGAAATTCGGGTGAAGGCAATCGGCGAAGTCGACGGTGTCGTTCTGGTGGCGATCTACACCGACCGGGAAGATGTCCGGTGGATCATCTCGGCCCGCAAGGCCAACAAGAAGGAACGCGCATTATGGCTCGCATGACATTGGACGAAATTAAGGCGGCTCGGCCACGGATTG
>Ga0179596_10000136_pt1 | contig 57547 bp, 54 predicted proteins | sample CZODoug1_1_08_16_FD_155494 | JGI IMG/M metagenome (GOLD analysis project Ga0179596, IMG submission 155494) | Vadose zone soil fungal communities from Angelo Coast Range Reserve, California, USA - CZODoug1_1_08_16fungal (Illumina Assembly) | ecosystem: Environmental > Terrestrial > Soil > Vadose... | reverse complement strand
AAGCCTCGATAAAGCGAACGCCGGCGGCACCCTCCTCGGCATCGGTGTAGCGCACGAGGTCCTTGGGCAGGGTCACGCCCGTTCGCCGAGCGGCGATCACGAACCCCAACTCGGCATAGAGGTTGGCCCAGGCATCGGTCAGCGCTTCGCCATGGCCGCGCGGCAGGTGGACGAGCCGCTCGGCCTCCGGCAGCATGCCGGCGCCTCTGCCGCGGTGGATGATCCGCTCTGGTTCTCCGAGTGGCGTGTGGCGGAGCTGCTCGGGGAATTCCTGGTCCCATTCCAGCCCGCCCTTTTCGCCGAACAGCCGGAGGCGGAGCCCGGCGTAATTTCCCGGCGCCGCCTGCGTGACCCAGAGCAGACCAGGCACCCCGTCGGTCAGGCGCAGGTTGACGAAAACGGTATCTTCCAGCCGCTTCGGCGCTCCACAGACATGAAACTCCGCCCGGAGCGCCTCGATATCGAGGCCGGAGACGGTCTTGAGCAGGTGATAGGCATGAGTGCCGATGTCGCCGGCCGCCGAGGCGCGGCCCACCCTGGCCGGATCGCGGCGCCAGGCGACGGCACGGCTGTCGGGGGCATCGGGACCGGTCGACCAGTCCTGTACGAACTCCACATGCGCCTGCCGGATGCGCCCGATCGCGCCGCGCTCCACCATCAGCGTGGCCTGCCGCACCATGGCGTGGTGGGCGAAGGAATAGGTCAGCGCCAAGGTCACCCCGGTTTCCTTCTGTAGCGCGACGAGTTCCTCGGCCTCGGCGGCGGACATGGCCATCGGCTTGTCGAGGATCACGTCGATCCCCTTGCGCAGGAATTCGGCGGCGATGGGCGCGTGGGTCCAGTTCGGCGTGCAGATCGCCACGGCTTCGATTCCATCGGCCTGGGCGGCTTCGGCCGCCGCCATCGCGCGGTAGTCGGCATAGCTGCGCCTTTCGTCGATGCCCCAGTCATGGGCGGAGAGGGCACCTATCTCCGGGTCGGCCGAAAGCGCCCCGGCCACGATGTCCCAATGCGCCGAAAGCCGGGCCCCCGCCGCGTGCCAAGCGCCGACCTGGCCGCCGCGCCCGCCGCCGACGAATCCCAGCCGCAGGCGCCGGCCGAGCGGCGGCTGGCGCAGGCCCCGCGCCATTTCGAAACCCGGCGGCACAGCGCCGGAAGGTGGAGGATTCGACATGATCAGACCTCTTCAGGCGTAAAGCGGGGGCCGCGGCGGTAGCACGATCTCCACCGGCCGGCCGGTGGACAGCGAGGCCGCGATCTGCTCGGCGATGGCGGAGGTCACGTAGCCGTCCCAGGCCGAGGCGCCGGTGGGGGTGTCCGCGGCGATGGCGTTCACCCATGCCTGCATCTGGTTGCGGTAGGCTTCGGCGAAGCGGGGAATCCAATCCGAGGGGAAGCCGAAGCTCTGGGCGCCCGCACGGTTGGTCAGCGTGCGGGTAGGGGCTGCCATCTCGATCGTGCCGCCGGTGCCCACGAGCTGCGCGTGGACGTGATAGCCATAGCCACCGTTGATGTTCACCTCGGTCGAGACGATCTCCCCCTTGTCGGTGCGCATCACGATCATCAGCAGGCCCGTGCTGCCTGCCGGGAAAACCTGGGCCGATACCATTTCGGAACCGAGCAACCAGCGGCTGACGTCGATTTCGTGGACGAAGGAATTGGTCACCGCCATCGCGCCGGTGAACCAGTCCGGTGCCGCCCGGTTGCGGTGGACATTGTGCAGCACCACCGGCGCCCCGATGCTCCCGTCCTCCCGTGCGCGTCGCATCTCGCCGTAGCCCGCGTCGAACCGGCGCATGAAGCCGATCTGCGCAAGCCGGCGGCCGAGAGACGCCTCAGCCCCTACGATGCGGAGGCCTTCGGCGGCAATGGCGGCGATCGGCTTCTCGCACAGCACGGGCTTGCCCGCGGCGATCGCGGCAAGCGTGTATTCGGCATGCGTCGCATCCGGCGAGGCGACGACCACGGCCTGTACCGCGTCGTCCGCGATCAGCGCCAGGGGGTCGCTGAAAACGCGTGCTCCCCGCGCGGCGCCGGCGGCCCGCGCCGGATTGGCATCGCAGACGGCGGCGAGATGGGCCTCGACTGTCCCGTCGCGCAGGATGCGGGCGTGCTCCGCCCCCATCGTCCCCGCGCCGATGACACCGACGGCAAGGCTCATGGCACGTCCCTCCACATACCGGCGTGGCTCGAGGCATGGATGGTCTCCACCAAGGTCTGGATGCGCAGGCCCGCACGGAAGCCGAAGGGCTCCGGCCGCTGCCCCGCGAGCGCCTCCAGATAACCGGCGACCTCTATCGCCTTGAGGTCGTTGAATCCGAGCTGATGGCCCGGCGCCACACAGAAGAGGCCATAGGGCGGATGGTCCGGCCCGGCCTCGATCCGGCGAAAGCCCTGCCGGCCCTTACGATCATCGGTGGCATAGAAATGCAGCTCGTTGAACCGTTCCTGGCTGAAGGCGAGCGCTCCCTTCGTGCCGTAGACCTCGAACTCGTGCTGCATCTTCCGGCCCGTCGCTATCCAATTTCCTTCGATCGAGCCGGTGGCGCCATTGGCGAATTCGAGGAAGGCGCGGCCGATGTCGTCGACCTCCACCCGCCGGGTGCCGCCCTTGCCGTCCGGCCGCTCGCCGATCACCGTCACGCAATGGCCCATCACGCGGGTGATCGGTCCCGCCGCCGGTTTCATGAGGAACTCGGCCGTGGCGAGCGCATGGCTGCCGATGTCGGCCAGCGCTCCGCCCCCTGCCGGATCGTGGCGGAAGGTGAAGGGGGCCAGGGGATCGGCCATGTAGTCTTCGGCGTGAAGGCCGCGGTAGCCGCGGATCTCGCCGAGCTCGCCGGCGGCGATCATATCGCGCGCCAGCCCCAGCATCGGGTTGCAGAGATAGTTGAAGCCGACCTGGGTCTTCACCCCCCTGGACTCGGCGGCCTCCGCCATCTCGCGTGCGTCGGCGGCCAGCGGCGCCAGCGGCTTCTCGCAATAGACATGCTTGCCCGCTGCGATGGCGGCGAGCGCCATCTCCTTGTGCAGCGCGTTGGGCGCCGTGATGTTCACCACATCGATCTCCGGGTCCGCCACCAGCGCCCTCCAGTCGGCGGTGGCATGCGCGAAACCCAGTGCCGCAGCCGCCCGCGCCGCAGCCTCCTCGGTGATATCCGCGAGGCTTTTCAGCTCCAGCGCGAAGGGCAGGTCGAAGACCCGTGCCGCGGAGGCGTAACCGAAGGCATGGGTCTTGCCCATGAAGCCGCTACCGATCAGGCCGATGCGAAGCCTGCGCTTGGTCATGTCAGAAGTCCTTGTTCACGATGAGGTCGGGGTCGATCCGGCCTGAGAAGAAGTCGAGCAGGTTCTGCACCGAGGCGGTCGCCATCCGCTCGGCCGCCTGCTGGGTGAGTCCTGCGATATGCGGCGTCAAGACCACCTGCTCGAAGGCGATGAGCGGATGGTCCGCCGGCGGCGGCTCGGCATCGAAGACGTCGATACCCGCGGCTGCCACCCGACCGTCTGCGAGTGCAGCCGCCAGGGCCGTCTCGTCCACGATCCCGCCGCGCGCGGTATTGACGAGGATGACGCCCGGCTTCACCCGGGCGAGTTCCTCGGCGCCAAGGACGGGGCGGCCCGCCTTCGGCACGTTCACCGAAATAACGTCGGCCCAGGCGAGTCCCTCGGTCAGCGAGGCAACCGGCGCCACCGGCCCCTCGGGCCAACCATGTTCGGCCAGGAAGGGGTCATGCGCTTGAATCTGCATGCCGAAGCCCTCGGCCATTCGCGCCAAGCGGCGGCCGATCCGGCCGTATCCGAGGATGAGCAACTTCTTGCCCGAGATGTCCTCCGCCTTCAGTTGGTTGCGCCAGCCCCAAGGACCGTCGCGCACCGCGCGGTCGGCCTGGATCAAAAACTTCGCGCAGGCGAGGATCTGCAGCATCGCGTGCTCGGCGACGGAGATCGAATTCACGTCGCCCGCGACGCAGAGCGGGATGCGGCGGGCGTTGAGCGCCGCCAGATCCACCGCGTCGTAGCCCACGCCATGGCGCGAGACGATCTTCAGGCGCTCCGCCTTGGCGACCGTCGTCCCGGACAGCGGTTGGGTGCGGATCAGCAGCGCGTCGGCCTTGCCGATGAACGGGGCATAGCTCTCCTCGGATACCTCCTCGACATAGTCGTAGGTCATCCCTTCGGCATCGTTCAGCAATGCCAGGCCGGAAGGGTGCAGCTTTCCCGCAATCAGCAGGTGGGGCATCAATAGGCTCCCTTTTCCGCCTTCGCCGCGTTCTGGCCCACGAGCCCGCGGAACGTCGCGACGCTGGCGGCGGCCGCCCCGGCCAGAAGCCGTGAGTCGCCCGATACGGTGGTCATGTCGAAGCCCCAGCCGATGGCGCGCGCGGCGTATTCCGGCGTACCGCAATGGAGCGCGGCACGGATTCCGCTCGCCTTGCAGGCGGCGGCGATCTGCTGGAGTGCCGCGATCATCTCCGGCTCCTCGCGGTCGAAGCCTGGTGCCAAGCGGCCCTGGGCGAGACCGAGCGTGAGGTCGGCGGGCCCGACATAGATGCCGTCGAGCCCGGGGGTCGCGGCGATCGCGTCGAGGTTTGCCATGCCCTGTGCCGTCTCGATCATGGCGAAGGCGAGCAGCTCGCCATTGGCCTCGGGCCAGTAATCGGCGCCGGCCGCGAAGGAGACCCGGGTCGGTCCGAAGCTGCGCTGGCCAAGCGGCGGATAGCGCATGTAGCCGACGAATTCCGCCGCCTGCGCGGCGGTGTTCACCATCGGGCAGATCACGCCGTAGGCGCCGGCATCGAGCACCTTCATGATGATCCCCGGCTCCAACCAGGGAACGCGGGCCATCGGAACGACGCCCGAAGCGCGCATCGCCTGCAGCATGGGGAGCGCGCTGGAATAGTCGAGTGCGCCGTGCTGCACGTCGATGGTCACCGAGTCATAGCCTTGCGCGGCCATGATCTCCGCCGTGAACGGGTTGCCGATCGAGCACCAGCCGTTGAGCGTGGGCTTTCCTTCGGCCCAGAGCCGCTTGAGCTTGTTCGGGATCATCTCAGAACACCACCTGCGCTAATTTCACATCGAGGTAGTCACGGATGCCTTCCGCCCCGCCCTCTCGTCCCAAGCCGGAGAAATTCGTGCCCCCGAAGGGTGCCTCGGAGGCCGCAAGGGCGAAGGAATTGAGCCCCACCATGCCCACCTTCAGCCCGGCCACCGTGCGCCGCGCCCGTATCGGCGAGCGGGTAAAGGCATAAGCGGAAAGCCCCATGTCGGAGGCGTTGGCCCGAGCGATCACCTCGTCGTCGGTCCCGAAGCGGCTAACCGCCGCAATGGGGCCGAAGGTCTCGTCTGCCATCGCCCTCATGTCGTCGGTCACGTCGGTCAGCACGGTGGGCTCGAAGAAGTGACCGGCGTTGAAGCCGGAGGCACGCCGGCCACCGGTGGCAATCTTCGCGCCGGCCTTCACGGCCTCGGCCACGATTCCTTCGATTTCGGCCAGTCGTGTGGCGTTGATCAGCGGTCCCATGCCGACCGCGGGATCGAGCCCGTCGCCAAGTCGGATTGCCTTGGCCCGCGCTACAAAGCCATCGACGAAGGCGTTGTGCAGGCTCTCGTGGACATAGAAGCGGTCGGGAGCGACGCAGACCTGCCCGGCATTGGCGTATTTCGCCGGCACCGCAACGTTCAGCGCCGCTTCCAGATCGGCGTCGTCATAGACGATCAGCGGCGCATTCCCGCCGAGTTCCATCGACACCTTCTTCATCGTGTCGGCCGCATCGCGGATCATCTGCTGCCCGACCCGCGTCGAGCCGGTCAGCGACACCTTCCGCACCGCTTTGGATGCCATGATCGGCGCGTAGGTCGCCCCCGTCGGCCCCACCACCAGATTTATCGCCCCCGGCGGCAGGTTCCCGGCCCGGCAGCAATCGACGAGCACCATCGCCGTGCCTGGCGTCTGCGATGAGGGCCGCACGATCACGGAGCAGCCCGCGGCAAGCGCAGGCGCGACCTTTCGCGCGATCAGCGCTGCCGGGAAGTTCCAGGCGGTGAAGGCAGCGGCAATGCCGACCGGTTCGTGGCTCACCTCGAAGCGTCCGCCCGGCACGCGGCTCTCGACAATCCGGCCGTAGATGCGGCGCGCTTCCTCGGCGTACCACCGGAACTGGTCGATGCTGAGGCCCCATTCGCGCTGCGCTTGGGCAAGCGGTTTGCCAGTCTCGCTGGCGATCATCCGCGCCGCTTCTGCCGCCCGCCGCCCCATCTCGTCGGCGATAACATTAAGCGCGTCGGCCCGCGCGAAGGCGGGCGTAGCGCGCCAGCCCGCAAGGCCTTCCGCCGCGGCAGCAAGCGCCGCCTCGGTGTCGGCGGCGCTTGCAACCGGCGCCTCGCCGAGCGGACTCTCGGTGACGGGGCTCATCACCGGCGCGGTGGCGCCGTCCGCCGCCCGCCGCCACTCGCCCCTGATGAACAGTCCGAAACCTGCGTACATCTCAGTCGACCTCCGCCATCTTCACGACGCGGCCCTCGGCCATCGACCGCAGCGCCGCCTCGGCGAGGGCGAGCGCCAGTCGTCCGTCCTCGAAGCCGACCACCGCGGGCTCGCCGGTCTCCACAGCCTCGACGAAGGCGCCGATCTCGGCGTCGAAGGCTTCGCGGTAGCGCTCGATGAAGAAGTGCAGAAGCGGCGCCGCATGGTCGGTGAAGCCCTTGCCCGAGAGCACCGCCTCATGCGGCCGGCGGTTCTCCGACACTGCCATGCCCTGGCTGCCGAAGGCCTCCACGCGCTGGTCGTAGCCGTAGGCGGCCTTCCGCGAGTTGGTGATGATCGCCTGCTTGCCGGAATCCGTCCTCATCACCACGGTCACGGTATCGTGGTCGCCGAGCGTCTCCATCAGGGCCGGCGCGACCAGCCGGGAGCCTGTGGCGAAGACCTCCGATGGCTCTTCGCCCAGGATGTAGCGGGCCATGTCGAAGTCGTGGATCGTCATGTCGCGCAGGATGCCACCCGAGACCTTCAAATAGGCTTCGGGCGCGAGGCCGGGATCGCGCGAGGTGACGATTACCTGGTGCAGCGCGCCGATCCGACCCGATCGCACCGCGTCGTGCACTGCCTTGTGGCCCGGGTCGAAGCGCCGCACGAAGCCGATCTGGATGGGTAGTTTGGTGCCGCGGATCGCCGCCGCGCAGCGGTTCACGCGGGCGAGGCTCAGGTCGATCGGCTTCTCGCACAGCACCGGCTTGCCGGCTGCCACCGCCTGCTCCAGCAGATCGGCGTGGGTGTCGGTCGCTGTGGCGATCAATACCGCATCGACCTCGCGGGAGGCGAGGATGGCGGTCGCCGAATCCATCACCGGCGCGCCGGTCGCGGCGGCGACGGCCTCCGCCGCGGCGCGGTTGATGTCCTGCACCGCGGCAAGGCGGGCGCGGGGGTGTGCCGCGATGTTGGCGGCGTGCATCGCGCCTATACGCCCGCAGCCGAGCACGGCGATCCTGATCATAAGAGTTCCTCCCAAACCCAATTCGCAATATTCATTGCAATAAATACATATTGTCAATAATCAATGCGATCGATTATGGTTTGGGCAATCGATCGAGGGAGGAGACCGGATGGCTCAGGCAACGACCCGCCTCACCATGGCCCAGGCCATGGTGCGCTGGCTGACGCAGCAGTTCACTGAGGTCGAGGGCGTCCGCGTCCCCCTTTTCGCCGGCGTCTTCGGCATTTTCGGGCACGGAAACGTGACGTGCCTGTCGGAAGCGCTGGAGGCCGTGCAGGATCGGTTGCCGACCTGGCGCGGGCAGAACGAGCAGTCCATGGCGCTCGCCGCCATCGGCTTCGCCAAGGCCAAGCGCCGCCGGCAGATCATGATCGCCACCTCCTCGATAGGTCCCGGCGCGCTGAATATGGTGACGGCGGCGGGCACGGCCCATGCGAACCGCCTGCCCGTGCTGTTGATTGCCGGCGACACCTTCACGAATCGTCTGTCCGATCCCGTGCTGCAGCAGGTCGAGCATTTCGGCGATCCGACGGTGACGGCAAACGACGCCTTCAAGGCGGTTACCCGCTATTGGGACCGCATCATCCACCCGGCGCAGATCCTCTCGTCCCTGCCGCAGGCGGTAGCGGCGATGCTCGATCCGGCCAATTGCGGCCCGGCCTTTCTCGCGTTGCCGCAGGATACGCAGGAAGTGGCGTTCGACTACCCCGAGGTCTTCTTCGAGCCCCGCCTCTGGACCATTCCGCGCCCGCGCCCCGACCAGAAGCAGCTCGCCGAGGCGGCGGCGATGCTCAAGACGGCGCGGAAGCCGCTCCTGATCGCGGGCGGCGGGGTGCGCTACTCGCTGGCCGAACGGGCGGTGGCGGAATTCGCGGTGAAGCGTGGCATCCCGATCGTGGAGACCATCGCCGGCAAGGGCGGCGTGACCCACTATCACCCGGCCCATGCCGGCCCGATCGGCATCATCGGCTCCACCTCGGCAAATGCGCTGGCCGCCGAGGCCGACGTGATTCTTGCCGTGGGCACGCGACTGCAGGACTTCACCACCGGTTCCTGGACGGCCTTCAGCCCCGGGGCGCGGTTCGTCTCGATCAACGCCGCACGCTTCGACGCCGTGAAGCATCGTGCGCTGGCCGTGGTGGGCGACGCGCTCGAGACGGTGACGGAGCTCGACGCGGCGCTCGGCGACTGGCGCGCCGATCCGGGCCACATGGCCCGCGCCCAGGCCCTCTTCAAGGAATGGGACGCGCTGCTCGACGGGCTCCAGGCGTCCGGCAACGCGGCCCCGCCGACCTATGCGCAGGTGGTCCATGCGGTGAACGAGGCGGCGGGTGACCGGGACACGCTGATCTCGGCCGCCGGCGGCCTGCCCGGCGAGGTCGCCAAGGGCTGGCGCGTCAAGGCGCCGAACAGCTTCGACCTCGAGTTCGGCTTTTCCTGCATGGGCTACGAGATCGCCGCGGGCTGGGGCCACGCCATGGCCAATGACGGTCCCGGCGGGCTTGGCGGCACGCCGATCGTGATGGTCGGCGACGGCACCTATATGATGATGAATTCCGACATCTATTCGACCGTGCTGACCGGCCACAAGATGATCGTGGTGGTCTGCGACAATGGCGGCTTCGCGGTCATCGACCGGCTGCAGCGGTTCAAGGGCGTGCCCGGCTTCAACAATCTCCTGACCGATTGCCGGGTGCGGAACCCCGCAGCACCCCTTCATGTCGATTTCGCCAGGCATGCCGAGGCGATGGGCGCGGCGGCGCGGCATTGCGAGAGCCTCGCCGACCTCGTGGCCGCGCTCGAATGGGCCAAGGGCACGGACCGGACGACGGTGCTGTCCATCGCCACCGACGCCCATGCCTGGGTGCCGGGCGATGCCGATTGGGACGTGGGGGTGCCCGAGGTCTCAAGCCGCGAAACAGTGCGGCGGGCGCGCCGGCAACAGGAAGAGATCCGGACAAAACAACGCGTCGGAGTATGACGGAACATGAAAGCTAAACTCGGCATTGCCCCCATCGCCTGGTGGAACGACGACCTCGCGGAGCTTTCCGACGATGTCAGCCTGGAGGAATGTCTGCATCAGGCGAGCGTGGCGGGCTTCACCGGCATGGAGACCGGCCGGCGCTTCCCGATGGACATGGGCGAACTCGGGCCCATTCTCGGCCGCCATGGCATCTCGGTCTGCGGCGGCTGGTTCTCGGGCCTCCTGCTCGACGGCGACATCGAGCGGGAAAAGGACCGCATCCGCGCCCAGATGGATTTCTTCATCGCGGCCGGTGCGCCCTGCATCGTCTACGGTGAAACGGCGCGCTCGATCCAAGGCGTCCGCTCGGCGCCTCTGGCCACGAAGCCGAAGCTCTCCGAAGACGAAATCAGCGCCTATGGCCGCAAGATGACCGCCTTCGGCGAATGGTGCGTCGGGCAGGGCATGCCGATCGCCTATCACCACCACATGGGAGCGGCGATCGAGACGGAGGTGGAACTCGATCTCTTCATGAAGCATTCGGGCGTCGGCCTGCCGCTTTTGTTCGATGCCGGTCACATGGCCTTCGCCGGAGGCGATGTGCTGCGCGTGATCGATAGGCATCACGCCCGCATCAGCCATGTCCACACCAAGGATGTGCGGATGGGAGTGGTCGAGAGGCTCGATCGGAGCAGGGAGAGCTTCCTCGACGCCGTGGTGAGTGGCGCCTTCACCGTGCCGGGCGATGGTTCGCTCGATTTCGCCGCCATCGTGCAACGGCTGGCCGACCGCGGTTACGAGGGCTGGTTCGTGGTCGAGGCTGAGCAGGACCCGAAGGTCAATCCGCCGCTCGATATGGCGAAGAAGGGACATAAGGAACTGATGCGCGTGATGATGTTGGCTGGATACGAGGTGGTGCAATGAACCGGATGGACCATAAGATCTGCGTGATCGCGGGCGCGACGCAGGGCCTGGGCGCGGCGATCGCGCGGCGGCTCGCGGCGGCGGGGGCGGCGGGGATCGTCGTGACGGGGCGCAATGAGGGTCGCGGGCAGGCCGTGGCGGAGGGGCTCACCGCCAAACACGGCACGCCAGCCCACTTCCTCCGCGCGGACCTCGGCTCGGTCGAGGATTGCAGGCGGGTGATCGCCGAGACCGACAAGCGGTTCGGCCAGGTCCACGTGCTGGTCAACGCCGGCGCCCTGACGGAGCGGGGGACGATCCTGAACACGCCTCCGGACCTGTTCGACCGGATGTTCGCCACCAACGTCCGCGGGCCCTTCTTCCTGATGCAGGAGGCGATCAAGCTGATGATCCGCGACGCTATCGAGGGCGCGATCTGCAACATCGGCTCGATCTCGGCACTTTCCGGCCAGCCCTTCATCAGCGCCTATTGTGCCTCGAAGGGAGCGCTGGCCACGCTCACCGCCAATACCGCCTTCTCGGTCATGGCCAACCGCATCCGGGTGAACCAGCTCAATATCGGCTGGATGGCCTCGGACCACGAGCTTGAACTCCAGGCCGCTGAGAAGGGCGATCCGAACTGGCTGGAGAAGGCGGTGAAGGCGCTGCCTTTCGGGCGGCTCGTCGATCCCGAGGAGGCGGCGCGGGCGGTCAACTTCCTCGTATCCGACGATGCCGGCTTGATGACGGGCGCCATCGTCAACTTCGATCAGTCCGTCTGGGGTGCTGTGGCGGGGAGCATGCCCGTGCCGGACGGGCCGATGACGCTGCCTGCATGACCGCTCCGGCCAGGTGGTGCGGCGCTCTGGTGTCGCGCCCCTTTTATCGCTGCGTTACGATCGGGATCCGGGGGCTCTCGGAATCTTGCTGGAGCCGCGAGGCAAGCGCCACGATGAGCGCCTGCGCCAGGCACATCGGCGCGGCGAGCGAGCGGGAGAACGTGTATTCGTGCTCAGGCACGGCGAAGAGCACGCCGGCGTTCTTCGCCAGCGGCGACAGCGTGCTGTCGCTGATCGCCACGATCGGTACGCCACGGGCGGCGGTCTCCTCGACCACGTTCACCACCTCGTTGGCATAGAAGCGGAACGAAACGGCGAACAGCAGGTCCGCCGGACGAATGACCCGGGCCATGTGGGTCGCAAGGCCTCCTCCGGGATCGAGCAGGACCGTGCGCTTGCCGAGCATGGTCAGCACGTAGCGCAGAAGTTCCACCACCGGGATGGAGCGGAGCTGGCCGATGAGATAGATCGTGTCGGCTTTTTCCATCAGCCCCACCGCCTGGGAGATCTGCTCCGCCGTCGTGTGAACGAGCAGATCCTGCAGCGAGGAGATGTCGCGCACGACCAGATCGCGCAGGAAGCCCATCTCGCTGCGGTCCTCGCGCGCGCCGAGCTCGTCCTCCAGCACCTTGATGCGGGCGTCGAAGCCGGGGGCGGCCGTCGAAAGGCGGCGTTGAAAGACTGTCTGGAGCTCTTTGAAGCCGCCGTAGCCCAAAGCCTGGGCGAAGCGCACGAAGCCCGATGCGTGCACACCGCATTTCTCAGCGATGGCGTTGAGGGAAATCACCGCAACGTCATTGGGGTTCTGCGTGAGATAGATGGCGATCTTTTGATAGGACTTGCTCATCTCCTCAAAGCGGTCGTGGATGATGCGGATTAGGGCTTCGTAGGTCTCCGGTGGCGTCCGTTCGGTCATTCCTGGTCCTTGCCCAGCGTCTGCGCGGACCTTGCAGGGCTTTCCTGGTGAATGCAATCGGCCCGCATCGGCCTCCTCCGATACCGTGCTGCGGAGGCGCCATCGGACGCCTTCCCCGGTTTCCGCGGCACGGGGGGACGGCCCCCACGGCGTCAGCCGGTAGCCGTGTTCCGGCCCCGCAATTCGTGCTGCAGCACGTTCAGGCCCGCGCCGCCAGCCATGTGGAACATCAGGCTCTCCAAGCTGAGTTCCGATCCGGGCGCATCGAGTTCCACCTCGCCCCGCGCCAGCACCATGAAGTGGTCGCCGACCAGATAGGCGTGGTGCGGGTTGTGGGTGATGAAGATCACCCCGATGCCATGCTCCCGCGCCGCGGCCGCGATGTAGCGCAGCACCAGCCCCGACTGTGCCACGCCGAGCGCCGCGGTGGGCTCGTCGAGGATCAGCATCCGGGCGCCGAAATGGATGGCCCGGGCGATCGCCACCACTTGGCGTTGCCCACCCGAGAGCGTGCCCACCGGCTGTTCCAAATCCTCCAGGTCGATCCCCATCTTATGCAGCGCTTCCCGCGTCTCGGCGCACATCGTCTCGATGTCGAGCCGATGGAACGGTCCCCAGCCCCGCCTCAGTTCGGAGCCGAGAAAGAAGTTGCGCCAGACCGGCAGGAGCGGCACCAGCGCCAGCGTCTGGTAGACGGCGGCGATGCCGCGGTCGAGCGCCTCGCGCGGGGAGGCGAACTGCACCCGCTCTCCATCGACGAGGTATTCACCCTCGTCATAGGCGAAGAGGCCGGCGACGATGTTGATCAGCGTGGACTTGCCGGCCCCATTGTCGCCAAGGATGCAAGTTACCTCGCCCTGGCGTACCGCCAGGTTGACCCCTCTCAGCGCGTTGATGGCCCCGTAGTTCTTGCCGATGCGCTTGAGCTGGATGATTGGCGTGTCGTTGCTGGCCATCTCACTATCCCTTCACGGCGCGGAGGCGCATCCAGGTGTTCACGACGGTGGCCAGCACGAGCATCGCCCCGACGAAGAACTGGAACCAGTCGGGGTCCCAGTCGGCATAGATCACGCCTTCGGTCGTCATGCCGAAGATGAAGGCGCCGAGCGCGGAGCCCACGGCCGAACCGTAGCCGCCCGTGAGCAGGCAGCCGCCCACCACCGCGGCCGCGATGTAGAGAAGCTCGTTGCCTATGCCTGCGCCGGATTGGACCGTATTGTAGTCAAAGAGCTGGTGCATGGCGAGGAACCAGCAGGAGAAGCCCACCACCATGAAGAGGGCCACCTTGACCCGCTTCACCGGCACGCCCACGGCGCGGGCGCTGTCGGACTGCCCGCCGATGGCGAAGATCCAGTTGCCGACGTTCGTGCGCAGCAATACCCAGGTGGCGATGGCCACGAAGATCAGCCAATAGACGATCGCGATGCTGATCTGCACGCCGCCGATCGCGATGGTGGAGGCGAAAATCGCCTGGCCGAGTTTGAAGCCCGCCATGCCGCTGATATCCCGCGTCGCGACGTTGCCGGTGATGAGCTTGGTGATCGCGATGTTGAGTCCTTGCAGCATCAGAAAGGTGCCGAGCGTGACAAGAAAGCTGTGCAGCTTCGTCCGGATCAGCAGCCAGCCGTTCAGCGCCCCGATCCCGAGCGAGAAGAGCAGGGCGAAGATGACGCCCGCCCAGAGGTTGCCCGCCACTTCGGTGGCGAAGATCGAGGCAGCAAGCGAGGAAGTCGTCACCGCCACGCCCGCCGAAAGATCGAACTCGCCGCCCATCATCAGCAGCGCCACGGCGACCGCCGGGATGCCGATGGTCGAGGCTTGGTAGAGCACCGTCGTCAGCGCCGCCGGCTGTCGGAACGTCGGCGCCATCACCGAGAAAAAGAGGAAGACAAGGACAGCACCGCCGAGCGCGCCCGCCTCGGGCCTTTTCAGCACCTGCTTCCAGAGGGCCTGCGGCTTCACCTGCCGTCGCGGCGCGGCCATGTCGCTCGTCATGCTCACGGTATCCTCCATCTTGTGCGACCGCCGATCCGGCAGGCTGCCGTGCACCCTCCGGTCGGCGGTCCTTGCTTCTGCTCCTGGTTCTCCTGACGGATCTTCGGCTCAGCGCGTTCCGGCCTTGGCGAACTTTTCCACCAGGTCGATATTGGCCTTGGTCACGAAGGTCGGACCGGTCAATACGGGTTGCCCGCCGCCGACGATGTCGCCGTTGATCTTGTTCAGCCAGAGCAGGTCGATCGCCTCGTACCCCTCGACGAAGGGCTGCTGGTCGATCGCCCATTGCAGCTTGCCGTTCTGGATGAGCGTTACCGCCTGCGGGGTTAGGTCGAAGGTGCCGAGCTTGGCCTTGCTGCCGGCGGCCGCGATCGCGTCGGACACGGTGGGTGCGAAGGGCGCGCCGAGCGTCACGACGTAGTCGACGTTCGGGTCCTGCTGCAGCTTCGCCTGCAGGCGCGCCCTGACCGTCGGCATGTCGTAGCCGGTGACGTAGAGGATCTGGAAGGTGCCCTTGAAGGTCTTCTTGATTCCGTCACAGCGCGCCTCGAGCTGTACCGCGCCCTGCTGCTGGTCGACGCAGAGGACGCTCTTCGCGCTCTCGTCGTTGAGGCGTTGGCCCACCGCCTGGCCTGCGATGGTCTCGTCCTGGCCGACATACATCAGCACGCCCAGTTTCTTCCAATCGTCGGTGCCGGCGTTGAAGGCGACGATGGGGATGCCGGCATCCTGCGCGGCCTTGACGTCTTTGGCCTCCGCCTCGGGGAAGGCGAGGGTCAGCGCGATCCCGTCGACATGCTGCTGCACGACGTTGGCGATGAGCTGGGCTTCCTTGTCGGCCGTCGGGTCAGACAGGTAGATCAGCTTCACGTTGTCCTTCTTGGCCGCCGCGTTGGCGCCCTTGCGGATGATGTCCCAGAACGTGTCGCCGGGCTGGGCGTGGGTGATCATCGCGAAGGTGTATTGCTTCTCCTGGGCGTTCGCCCGACCAGCGCCCGCCAGCACGGCACAGCCGAGCACGGCTCCCGCGGTCAGGGCCAGTCCCGATAGCCTCCTCCATGACTGCATGGGGTTTCCTCCTCTGTTTTGCGCCGGACCCGGCGTGGCTCTCGACAATAATTTTTGCGTAATCGAGTTATATGCAATTTTTCATGCAATTGGACGCGAGTCAAGGATCGCGTCTCCGGTTCTCAAGGCTTTCAAGCTCTGAAGCTGATAGGGAGAAACTGCTGGAGGAATTGAGGTCAGTCGAACGCCGGCGAACGCCGGTCTTCACGGAGTTCGTATCCCGCAGGCTCGCCGCTTACGTGACACTTCTCGCGGGACTGCGCTGCGGCACGAAACAGCCGGCCTCCAATTTGTCGCAAGTCATGATGGCCGCGGGTCCCCGCAACCAGAAATTAGCCCGTCAACTCATTGAGTTGGCGGGCTTTCTGATTCAGCAATTCTCCGCCGCAAAATCAACTCCGGAATCAAATCGGAATCACTCGGGAGCAAAACTCAGCGCGCTTCAGCGTAGGCTTCTGGCGATCGGAAGGAACAAGCCGCCGTCCAAACCCGCTACTTCAGTGGCAGGAACAGCTCCGCAACCGCCTCATGCTCCGGCACCTCCGGGAAGAAGCTCAGCCGCTGGCATTAGATCGGGAAGTCGCGTGCTTCCTCGCCGCTGGCCGGAAGCCAGTCGCGATAAAGGTAGAGCGCGGCGGGCTCCAGATTGGCGGTGTTGCCTACGACGCGCAGCACCGCGCAGCATCCGCCAGGGATCTCGCCGGCTTTGATCTGCTCGCCGTTCGCCTCGATGGGTTGGTCGGTCCCGACACAAAGGTCCACTCTATAAGCGGCAGGCGACGCAGGACGCCGCTCGGAACGCCAGACATTGAAGGTCGGCCTTGTCTTGGCCGACAGGCCAGCGGCCCTGTGCCACGCGATGAACCACTGGATGGTGGCGCCGAGCGTATAGCCGGGTCGCCCCGATGCTCCATGATCGCCACCGGTGTGGGGGGCACATCGCGAATCGTCACGTCGTCAGTGGTAAAAGTCTTCTGCATGAGCTTGCTCCTCGCGTTGTCGAGAGGCCCGAAGGTCGCCGTAAACTGCCGGTGGAAATGAAACTTCGAGAAGGCCGCAACACCGCTCACCGTTTCCAGGTCCAGATCACTGTCAAGATGCCGGTCAATATAGTCCAGCACCCGCCGCATCCGGGCCTGATAGTTTTGAAGCGCCGCCTTCATCGTCCCTCCTCCGTGGCGACTCCAGTTAGTCGCTGACGGCCATAACGTGCTCGACCGATCTTGCGGTTTGGCATGAATCAACCGGTGCCCGCCAGCGACCGCTTACAGGCACGCCCGATTTACGGGTGAACGGCGAAGTACGGGTCGTATCCGGCCAGGCAGGTTCGTCGGAAAATAATGCGGAGCAAGACCTGCTGTTCAATGGCGGAATTGCGGGGACTTCACGCGCCGCTGGCTGCGTTCCTTCACATTATCGACACCTCGCGATTACTGAGGGTGCTGAAAAGCGACAACCGGGCGATCTTTACCGCCGCCGGCAAGGCGCAGCAGGCGGTCGATTGGATGCATGGTCGGCAACCATGTCGTTTCGACCAGCATTATCAGACCTTTTCGCCGCTCCATCGGCGTAGATGATCGAAGTCAAACTCGAAGAGATCAAGCACCCGACATAGCGTGTGGTCGACCATTTCGGCGAGCGACGTCGGACGTGAATAAAACGCCGGAACGGGAGGGTAGACGACGGCGCCTGCCTCGGTGATCGTGGCCATCGTCCGGATATGAGCAAGATGTAGCGGCGTCTCGCGCAGGAGCAGAACCAGGCGACGGCGTTCCTTTAAAGCGACATCCGCAGCACGGGAGAGCAGATTTCCCGTCACACCCGTTGCGATCTCGGACATGGTCTTGATCGAGCAGGGGGCGATAATCATGCCCAAATTCTTGAACGATCCGCTGGAGCATGCCGCGCCGATATTCTCGTAGGAATGGACGACGTCGGCCAGTTTTTCCACGTCGGCTACCTTGAAGTCCGTTTCGTAAGCCAACGTCATTTTGGCCGCCCGTGACATGATGAGATGGGTCTCGATGTCCGCGTTTTTCAACAACTCCAGCAGTCTGATGCCGTAAACGGCTCCCGACGCGCCCGTTATTCCGACGATCAGGCGACGGGGCCCTCGGTCCGCTGATCTCGCGTTCATCATGCCTCCTTTCTACCCCATTTTGCAGAGCAAAGTAACAAAAGATTGCACGATAATAATGTTTACGCATATTCAGATTTAAAGATCTTGGGCAGAAGCGGGGGTGACGCAACGCGACAGTCGATGAGTACGCCAGCGCGTCGACAGCCGCCTCCGGAGACGGACCCGGCATGATCCGCCCGCATCACGTGCCCCACTCTCCCCTCGGAGCCCTCCAGCTCCTCACGCCGCAAAGTACAATGGCAGGCCAATTGGCCAATAAGCGGGAAGCCATTTGGCGTTCGCCGTCAAATTTGTGCTCGACAAATTTATCGATGCGCTATATATGAAAAAATGCATAATATATAAAATAATGCACAAACAAGTGTTGGCGCTGACGTTCACTGAGGGCCGAACCAGCGTTCCTCGATAAAGCTGAGGAAGAGAACCGACCAATCGCCGGGCAAACCGGCACCGTGCCAAGGGGAACTAAATCCCCTGGTCTTACAATAGAGGGGGGGATATGCGAGTTCGCAGATATGCGCTGTTGGCAGCGCCGTTGGCGATTGTACAGTCGGTCGTGGCTTACGGAGCGGACACAACCAGCAATCAACCGCCGGCTAACGCCGCAGTAGAAAATTCGGGAGCTTGTGGCGATTACGGCCCAGATTTCATGTATCTGGAGCACGCAAGCACTTGCCTTCGTATCGGCGGCCTAGTGCGGGTGCAGGGACAATACAATCCCGGTCATGACATTTACAATGTGGCAACTGGGAAAATTAGCCAATTGGGCAGTGCGCAAGATACGACCGGTCTGGAAGTTCGCGGTCGTATCGACCTCGATTCCCGCACGGAGACGGCTTGGGGCACTGTCCAAACGGTTGTTTGGTTGCGCGGCACGAATACCGACGGCTTGCGCAACACTGCCGCGTCGAGTCAATTTGCGCCTTCCGTTAGTCCGGCGGGCAATGGCGCAACCACCATCACCATGGAGCGAGCCTTCGTCAATTTTGCCGGGCTGAATGTGGGCGTGGACTCAGAGCATTTCAGCACTATTCCGGATTATATGTTCGGACCGGCAGTCTATGCGGGCTTTCCGAACGGCGTGAAACAAATCGGCTATACTGCCGACGTCGGAGGCGGTTTCAGCAGCTATGTCGCCCTCCAATCCAAAAGCGATCTGGGCGGCAACAGCGTCACCGCGGGTGACGGCTCGCCCCTTGGACCGAGCGCGGTTCCGTATGCGACCAGTGTCCAGTATAATAATCAGTTGGACAACAGCGCAGTTCTGATAGGTACTCTACGTGACGAGGCCAAATGGGGTTTTCTTCAGGGCAATGTCGCTCTCGCGAACAATACGATCAATGGGACGACGCTGACGTCGACCTATAACCCCCTCAACAGTTCCAAGAGCTACCTCGCCTGGGCAGCCGGCTTCTCAGGGCGCTATAAAATGCCGTTCATTGCACCCGGCGATGAGCTTCATTTTCAGTTCGCTTATGCCAATGGTCTCATCGGACTGGTTAAGAGTACGGGGTCTCTCAACGACTTCTCCGATGCAACGATGAAGCGCGGCGTCGGCGGTGTTATCACTGTGCCGCAAAACATGATCCCGACCACAGTGACGTCGTCAGGTGCTGTGACGAGTGCTGGCCAGTCGAGCGCTTACGGTGTCATGGCCATGTATACCCATTACTGGTCACCACGGTGGCGGACCAACGCTGATGTCGGCTATATGCAAATAGTCATGCCGAAAGCCTATTCAAATGGTGTCGGTGCTGGTCTCAATACCCAGGAGGGCAATGCGAACGTCTTCGTGACTGGTGCCAACTTGATTTGGTCGCCAAGTCGGGGTTGGGATATTGGCCTCGAACTCGATTACATGCGCTTGGATCAAACCATCCAGAATCCCGACGCAGCCTTCATCGCGGCAGGCTCGCCAGGTCTGACAGGGGATGCAATATCGGTAATATTGCGCTTTAACCGCACTTTCTGACCGATTGACTTGATCCGATTACGCTCCCCGGCGCATCAGCGCCGGGGTTTCGTTTTGAGCAGGCAGCCCCAAATGCGGTGTCGGAGATACTTGAAGCCGTCACTCACCGCCTCGCCGCGCGAAGCGAAAAGATTGCATGATTATATATATCATGCATATAAATAGCCTCTAAGACGTGGTGAAGGATTGAACGTCGGTCATCCCTCGTCATCAGACCGTCGCGACAGAACGGTCAGCTGCGGCCGTCCTCAGAGCACGCGGAAGGATCCGGAGAGGCAATGCCCCGTAGCATGCAACGCTACCTTTCGCTCGGCGATTTCGAGGAGGCCGCGCGTCGGCGTCTACCGAAGATGTTGTACTCTTTTATCTCCGGCGCCGCCGAGACCGATGCGGCGATGCGCGACAATCGCCAGGCGTTTGAGGAATATGGCTTCGTGCCGCGCGTGCTGAACGATGTCTCCGAGCGAGACCAGGCGACGCCCCTGTTCGGCAAGACCTATGCGGCACCATTCGGTATTTCGCCATTTGGCTCGGCAGCGCTCTGCGCCTATCGAGGTGATGTTGCTCTCGGGCGCGCGGCCGCGGCGATGAAACTTCCGATGATCCTCAGTGCGGCGTCATTCATCAGGCTCGAAGACGTCAAGCGAGAGGCACCCACGGCCTGGTATCAAGCCTATCTCGCCGGTGATCCATCACGCATCGAACCTCTGGTCGATCGCGTCGCCGCGGCCGGCTACGACACGTTCGTGGTTACCGCCGACGTGCCGGTGCCACCGAACCGGGAGAACAATGTTCGCAACGGATTTAAGATGCCGTTGACCGTCACCCCTCGGGTTGCATGGGATGCGGTGACGCATCCCACATGGCTGTTCGGCACCTGGATGCGCACCGTCATGAAGCATGGCATGCCTCATTTCGAGAATATGGATGCGACACGCGGTCCGCCCGTCCTGTCTGGTGGCCTCCTGCGCAAAATCGGCAATCGCGACCAGCTTGCCTGGAAACATGTGGAGCTCATCCGCCGCCGCTGGAAAGGCAAGCTCGTCGTGAAGGGGCTTGTCTCACCGCGGGATGCTCGCATCGCGCGCGCGTGCGGCGTCGATGGTGTGATCGTGTCCAATCATGGCGGCCGTCAGCTCGACTGTACGGTATCGCCCTTGCGCATGCTGCTCGAGATCGCAGCCGAGGCAAATGGCATGACCGTGATGCTGGATGGGGGTGTGCGGCGCGGTACCGACATCCTCAAGGCGCTCGCGCTCGGCGCGCATTTCGTCTTCGTCGGTCGTCCGCTTTTGTTCGCCGCGGCGGCCGAAGGCGAACTAGGGGTGCGGCACGCGTTGGCGCTGCTCAAGGCGGAGGTTGATCGGGACATGGCCTTGCTCGGCGCAAGAAGCCTCGCAGAGATCTCATCCGAGATGGTTCGCCGAATTGGCTCCGGAGCCCCAAGTGGTTACGCCGTTGTCGGTTGAGTGTAGGTCGTTTGTCATTGTCTTAGCACCGCTCCGTCCACGCTGATGCGTTCACACATCTATGCGAAACGACGAGATTCGCAGGCCGGCCTCGGAATCCGTCACACATCGGAGCGGACCCGGTCCGGGGGAGGGAAAGGCCCTACTTGACGAGCTTGGCAGTTTATGCGAATTAAAATATGCATAATAATAAAAAATATGCGTAATATTGGGAGGATGTCATGCGCTTATGGCTGCTGACTGAGTTGGTAGCGTGTCCGCTCAATTCGATCCGACCAAGGAGGCGTGGCGCTGGCCAGCCGCCGGGAAAATCGTCGTCCTCGTTAGTTCAGTGAATGGTGCGCCGCCATCGGACATCGGAAACGGATTTTTGGACTCGGCGAATAACATCGCCTGTCTGGCCGGTTGATATTTGCCAAGCGAATATTCACCGAGGCGAGCGGGATGCGTTGATATGATCGGTCGCAATGTCATTGATGTTACGAAGCTGATTGACGATCAGCCTTTGCGTCCTTTTCACGTAAAGGCCGTGTTTCTGGTTTTTCTTGTGATGGTCACGGATGGATATGATCAAATGTCCATCGGCTTCGCGGCTCCCGGCATGCTGCGGGCGTTGCATATTCCGCGTGCCGAACTCGGAACAGTTATCAGCGCCGCCTTGTTTGGTATGCTGGTCGGCGCCCCGCTGTTTGGATGGGTCGGCGATCGCTTCGGTCGGCGCCCCACCGTCATTGGGGGTGTTCTCATTTACGGCGTTGTTTCCCTGCTGACAGCCGTAGCGGAGACCGCGCCCCAGCTTCTTGCCTTGCGCTTTCTCACGGGCGTAGGCCTCAGTGGTGTGGTCGCCAACTCGGTGGCTCTCATCTCGGAATTCGCACCGAAACGGGTGCGTGCCACGCTGGTCGTGGTCGCTCAGATCGGACTTACTTTCGGCTTCATGCTTCCGGCGGTGGTGAGTAGCGCAGCTGAAGCCAGTTATGGGTGGAAGCCTTTCTTTATCATAGGCGGTGTCGCGCCTCTTGCTATCGGCATCGTGTTGCTCTTTGCCTTACCCGAATCGCTGAAATTCATGGTCGCCGCAGGGCGGCCGACGCAGCAGATCCGGCGTGTGGTGAACGCTCTCGATCCGCGCCTTCAGGTCGGGATCGACACGACGTTTATCGTGTCGGACGTGGGCCCTGTCGATAGACGCCGGTCCCAAATTGTCGGGCTCTTTAGCGGCGGCTTGATCTGGATCACGCCAACCATCTGGATTTTGTATAATACGTTCCTTGCGGCCGCCTATTTCTTACATGGCTGGATGCCCATTCTATTTCGAGATGATGGCTTGACCATCGACCAGACCGCCGTCGTCGCCGCTATGTTCGATGTCGGTGGCATCATTGGAGCCCTAGTGATTAGCCGTTTTGCGGATCGGCATGGTGTGGCCGCGATTGTCGCGTTGTATCTGCTGGCGTGTCCGATTGTCGGGATTATTGGTGTCGTCGGTCAGTGGGTCTATCTGCTCGGCGCAGTGATTTTCCTGGCGGGTTTTTGCCTGGTGGGCATCACCCTCGGTATGAATGCGATCACCGGCACCATCTATCCGACGGAAATGCGTGCCATGGGTATCGGCTGGGCATACGGCGTCGGCCGTTTCGGTTCCATGATGGGTCCGCTCGCCGGCGGATGGTTGATCGGAATGAATTTACCGATCAGCCAACTTTTTTTGGCACCGGTCGTACCGCTGATCGTAGGCGCGTTGCTGAGCTTCGTGCTGATGCGACTGTGCGCCCAGCGTGCCAAGGAACGGGGCCTCTACGACAAAGCGGCGGGCGCATACCTCGACATGCAGCCAGCGGCCAAGGGGTGACCAGAGATACCGGGGTGAATTGGAGCAGAGCAGGAGGCAAGCCGCGATGAGACGCGCGATGAGAACCGTCAAGGGGATTGCGGCGGGAGGCGCATTGCTCGCTGCAATATTTATAGCGCCGGTCACGGCACAGACAGTCCATGACGCCATCGGGTTCACACTGTCATCGCCAAGTCTGCAAGATGGTGGCTACATGACGCTGAAGAACGCCGGAGACAACAAGGCTAACCTAAATTGTCTCGGTGAAAATGTGTCGCCGCCTTTGCAATGGAGCAATGTTCCGGCGGGTACCAAAAGTTTTGCGCTGATCATGGTGGATTTACAGGGACGCGCCGGTCAGGGCATTGATCACTTTGTCGCTTACGGCATCCCTGCATTCGTTACTGGTTTCGCAGAAGGTGAGCTCAGCAAGAATTCAGAAACATTCGTTGGCGGTAAGGGAGTAACCGGAGTCGGCACCTATCTCGGTCCTTGTGTGCCGCCGGCATCTCTGCGGCATTATGCTTTTACCTTGATCGCGACCGATCTCGACCCGAAAGAATTGCCGCCGGGATTAAGACGTGACGAGCTGCTATCAAAGCTTGTTGGCCATAGCAAAGACGCGGCGACTTTGATTGGTCTGTTCCGACATCCTTGAGCACATGAGCATTTCAGGGCCCAAGGATCGCGATGAGGTGATTCGTGGGGAGCGCTTTTGATTATGGGGAGACCTATGGGAATTATCAAGAAAATCGGGTATGCGGCATTCGAGACCGCCGATCTGCTGCGTCTTTCGGAGTACTATCAAGAGATACTAGGGTTAGACGTCGAGGCTGAGACGCAGGACGCTGTCTTTCTCAGATGTCCGTCGGATCGTCACTCCGTTGTTTTGCGAAAGGGAGATGGATCAGATTGCACTCGGCTGGGTTTGGAGGTTGCTTCCGACGATGATCTGTTGAAATTGCAACAGTTGCTCACGTCGCGCGGGATTGCCGTTTCGAGAGCAACTGACCCGGCGCCCTCCGTTGCGCGACGTATTAGCTTTAGGGGCCCCGGCCGTTTCACGATTGAAGTTCAGGTCGAGGCTCCCGTATCGTTGTGGGATGCATCGAAAGGGGCGATCCGGCCCCTTCGGCTCGGTCACGTCGCCTTCAAAGTCGCGAATGTGACGGCGGCGACGGCATTTTTTACCGAACTTCTTGAGTTCCGGGAATCCGATTGGATCGGCGACTTCTTTGCTTTCCTGCGCTGCGGCCCGGATCACCACACCGTCAACTTTCTGAATAATTCCAATGAACGCATGCATCACATTGCGTTTCAACTGGAGGATATTCTTCATATCCAGCACGCGTGCGATTTCCTGGGTAAGCGGCGGCTTCCATTGATCTGGGGACCGGGGCGGCATGGCCCGGGGCATAACATCTTCACCTACCACCACAACCCGGATGGGCAGATCGTAGAACTTTATGCCGAGCTCGATCAGATGAGCGATGAAGCGCTCGGTTATTTCGATCCACAACCATGGCACGAAGAATTCCCGCAGCACCCCAAAGTCTGGGAGCCGGGGCTAAGCGCGTCGAACGTCTGGGGCATTCCAGGCCCGCCGAGCTTTCGTGATTAGAGACGGTTTTCGTGGGGTGGCTGAGCTGGCCGCGGCGGTGAGCTCCGTAATCGTGCCGCCGCATGCTATTTTATTGCATGAAATTATATATTGTGCATTATATATGATAACAGGCACGAAATTGTGAAAGTGCGTTCATGAGCAACGCGACCAAGACCAGTCGCCGGAGTCTGATGAAAACCGCAATCGGTGCTGGAGGGATGTTGTGTTTGCCGAGTGTCGTCCACGCCGCCGCTGACGATCTCGACAGCCTTTACGTGGAGGCAAAACGCGAAGGTGCGCTCACCTATTACGGAGGCGGGCCTACCGCCACTCATCAAAAGGCGATCACCGAGTTCTCGAAATCATTTCCAGGAATTGAATTTAAGCTTGTTGCTGGCTTCAGCAATCAACTTACACCGCTGATTGACCAACAAGTCTCTCGGAACAGTATGGACGCTGATGTCGCCGTTCTGCAGACGATCCAGGACTTCGAGCGGTGGAAGCGCCAAGGGATTCTGGCGGCCAATCGCGGTCCGAATTACGATCAGATCCTTGATGGTTTCAAGGATCCCGAGGGTTACGGCGTCGGCGTGCGGGTTTACGCCCTTGCCTACGCCGCCGATCCGGCTCAGGTCGCCCCAGACGACGTCCCAAAATCCGCGCTAGACTTTCTCAAGCCTGAATTCAATGGGAAGGTCATTTCGACTTATCCGCATGACGATGACATCACGCTTTATCTCTACCATACCATCGTTCAGAAGTATGGGTGGGGCTACATGGAGCGCTTTATTGAGAACAAGCCGCAGTTTATTCGCGGCCACCTCGGCGTGACGCAAGAAATCGCAAGCGGCAGGGCGGCGGTCTCCTTCGACGTTTCGGTGAGCACCATCGTTCAGAGGGATGATAACGGAAGTCGGATCAGGCTGGCGTTTCCCGTTGACGATCCAATCCCGATTTTTGAAACCCGAATTGGCATCTTTAAAGGAGCGCCACATCCCAACGCAGCTCGTCTGTTTGAGGCCTGGCTATTGTCGCGGGATTACCAGTCGCGACAGGGGGCGTGGTCGACGCGTGGCGATGTGGCTCCCACGGGAGGTCTTAGGCCAATCACCGAGTACAAGACAGCGAACCAGTTCCGCGATTTCATCATGGACGAGAGTCTCGTATCGGACCTTCGAAAGCGCTTCGAAGCGTATATCGGTCCGATCAAGGGCGATCCGGTTCTCACGCAAGCCGCACCAACCCGTTAGTCCACGATCCGGGCTGACGAAAAGATCGCGCGCGGACAAGACATGCGGCGTAACGCAGAAGCCCTTTCAATTGTTGCGCTTTGGCGTCACGCAGGAGCCTGGATTTTGCCGCCATGGTTGTCGCACAGGGGATATTGGTTCTGCTGCATCAGGTCAACGTTAGAAGCCGAACGGAGATAATGCATATGCGACGGTCGACCATGGATCAGGTAGTAATCTTCTATCTACGAATAGCCATGGCCTGGACTTTTCTCTATCCAGGACTTCGTCAGATTCTGTCTCCGGATTTCAGTGTTGCCGGTTTCCTCCGCCACACGCAGACATTTCACGGCTTCTTTTCGGCACTTGCGATGCCGCCAGTGGCGTCTGTCATATCTGTCATGATCGCGTACGGGCATCTCCTGATCGGCCTGTCGCTACTGATTGGGTTGATGGTTCGCCTCAGTTCCAGCGTCGGCGCGCTCCTGATGGTGCTCTACTGGATGGCGCATATGGACTGGCCGTACATTGAAAACAAGACCAACTTCATCGTCGACCAGCATCTCGTCTTCGCGGGCGTGCTGGTTTATCTCGCCATCTCACGTGCCGGCCGTTTCTGGGGCCTCGACGGGTGGGCACAGCAAGCACCCTTTGCTCAAGCTACTCCGATCAAGTTTCTTGTATCGTGAAAAATGATGTTTGTAGTCCGGCGGCCATTGCTCTGAATATCACGCAAGAGAAAATGATATTTTGTATTATGACAAGTCTCGATAGCTTTCTGGGAATGAGAGGCATTATAAAATTTACGTTCGCGGTGTCATATTTGGCGATATCTGGACAATATTCGCTGGCTTTCGCAGACAGTATGGCCCTTGCGCGGCAGAAAAATTGTCTTGCATGTCACTCGATCGATAGAAAACTCCTGGGACCGGCATATAATGACGTTTCCACTAAGTACGCTGACCAGCCCGGCGCCGTGGACACGCTGACAGCCAAGGTTATGCGGGGAGGTTCCGGTGTTTGGGGGGCCGCCGCCATGCCCGCGAACCATGTGACGGCAGATGAAGCCAAGCAATTGGTGCAGTGGATCTTGAGTCTCAAGCAGAATGCTCCGCAGCAGCAGCCGGAGAATGGTCATCAGGAAAAGCCGACCGCAAGTCCAGCCGCAAACGAACAGGTCGTCACGGCGGTCAGATCGCCTCCGTCCAAAATCCATGCGGATGAACAGACCCTGCAAAGCGGCAGATATCTTGTGGAATCGGTGCTTGCTTGCGGCAATTGCCATTCGGGAGGGCCGGGTACTTTCGGCACTCCGGGCCAACCGCTGTCCGGCGGACGCTCCTACGAGACGCCCGAGTTTCATGTCACGGCGGGCAACCTGACCTCCGATGTGGAGACGGGGTTGGGAGACTGGACCATTGACGATTTCAAGCATGCCCTTACCCAAGGGATGCGGCCGGATGGAGTCCCGCTTGCGCCGGCCATGCCGTGGGCCTTCTTCAAGGCTCTGACCTCCGACGACTTAAACGCGGTAGCGAATTACCTGGTTACACTGCCTCCCGTGCGCAACGCGACACCTGCGCCTGTCTATCTGAAAGAGTTTCATGATGAGGTTTATCCAGACTCCCAGCGACCGTTTATGGCACCCGAGGTAAATGCCGATCAACTTTCGCGTGGTCGGTATCTCGCCGCGTTGGGCCACTGCCTGGGTTGTCATACGCCGGCGGTCAACGGCATCAGCGATTTTGTCCGTGACGGCGGCCGCGGAGGAAAGCATCTCGGCCCGGACAAAGTCCTGGTGCCAAACATCACCTCTGATCCCACGGCGGGGCTTGGGAGCTGGAGTGATGAGGAGATCAAGCGAGCGCTCACGATGGGCATCTCCCGCGATGGGCACCAGCTCGTTTTCCCGATGCCCTGGCAGTATCTGGCTAAGCTGAAACCCACGGATGTCGATGCTTTGGTCGCATGGCTGCGCGTCCTGCCTCCAAAGAACTGACAGCTGAAACCATGCGCAATCGGACGCGGCGATGTCGGTTGGGTAGTCCGATGCCGGGGAAGAAAAAGAGCGAGGAGTTCACATGCGTTCTCTCGTCATCAATGATGTGCAAGTAGCGGTCGACGCTCCTGAAACGACACCGCTCTTATGGGTTCTGCGGGATTATCTCGGGTTGACGGGTACGAAATTCGGATGCGGCGTGGCGATGTGCGGCGCATGCACCGTGCATATTGATGGCAATGCGGAACGCTCTTGCGTGACCCCGGTCGGCGATGTCCAAGGCAAGAAAATTACGACGATCGAGGGCTTGAGCCGAACAGGCGACCATCCGTTACAGAAAGCCTGGATCGACGAGCAAGTGCCGCAATGCGGCTACTGCCAATCTGGGCAAATCATGCAGGCTGCCGCGCTTCTACTCAAGGTGAAGGCGCCGACGCGTGAGCAAATCATCGAGCACATGGACGGCAATCTATGTCGCTGCGGAACTTACGGCCGGATTATCCGAGCCGTGGAGCGTGTGGTCGGGGGAGGTGGTCTGTGAGGGCGCTGCGAAGCATGCGGGGGCCCCGTCGGCGCGAGTTTCTAATCGGCGGCAGCGCCGCGATGTTGGCAATTCTTGCGAACGGCAAGGTTGCGCTCAGCGACGAAGCATCGTCTCAGATCGCCTCGTCGGAGATCAACGCCTGGGTACGTATCGCAATCGATGACACGGTGACGGTCAAGGTGCCGGCGACCGAAATGGGGCAGGGCGTGATGACCGCCTTGCCACTCATCTTGGCTGAGGAGCTTGATGCAGACTGGTCTAAAATACAAATCGAGCCGGTCACTCACGACCCCGGGACTTTTGGCAATCCAAAGCTCGGTGGTAGGCTTTATACCGCCGGAAGTACCTCGGTGGAGGGCTATTTCGACATCATGCGCAAGGCCGGCGCTACCGTGCGCCGCGTTCTGATCTACACGGCTGCACGGCATTGGTCAGTCAATCCAGCCGATTTGGAGACCGCGCCGGGAGTGATTGTGGAGCGGAGTGGTGGAAGAAAGCTGCGTTTCGGACAGATCGCCGCCTTACCCACTCTGGTCACCGACGTACCGGAGATTACCGAAGCTGACTTAAAACCCCGTACCGTGTACAGGCTGATCGGGTCTGACGTATCGCGGCTGGACGTGCCCGCCAAGACGCGCGGGTCGCAGGTTTACTCGATCGACGTCCGGCTTCCGGACATGGTTCACGCGGCTGTTCAGCGCGCGCCTGTGGAAGGGGAAATGCCGGTATCCGTAGCGGACGAACGGGCTAAGGCTCTGTCCGGCGTTGTTGCCGTTGTTCGGTTGCCGGACGCGGTCGCGGTTGTCGCCGAGCGCTGGGACACCGCGGTTGAGGCGCGAGATCTGCTCGACGTGGAATGGACGACCAACTCGCCGTTCAGGATGGCTGACAGCGCGGCTGACTTGGCGGAGAACCTCCAGGCCGCCGGCGATGTCGAGCGTCGGGGTGTTGTCTGGGTCCAGCGGGGCGACGCGCTGGGGGAACTGTCGAAAGAAACCAAGCTGATCGAAGCGGATTACTCCACCGAGCATGTTTATCACGCGCAGATGGAGCCTCTCGCGGTGGTTGTGGCGGTCGATGCTGACGGCAAGGGCGCCGAGGTCTGGATTGGCACACAGAGTCAGAGCGTTGTTTTGAGCGTCGGAAGCCAGGTGCTTGGCACCTCGTCCGACCGGATACGATGCCATCCGATGTTGATGGGCGGGGGCTTTGGCCGCAGGACCGTTTTCGCTCGCGAACATCTGCGTGACGCATTGCTCATTTCGCGCGCCGTGAAGCGACCGGTCAAGCTGATGTGGACGCGGGAAGATGACGTCAAGCAAGGATGGTTTCGGCCGGCGACGGCGCATAAATTGAGGGCGGCTCTAGACACGAATGGCCGTGTCGTTGCTTGGCACCACCGTGTGGCATGCCCCTCCGTGCTGGCGGTCGAAGCTCCGGAGGCCCTTGCACGAGCAGCCGATAAGGACAACCTCGTGATGGGCGGAACCGACGCCGCCCCATACGCCGTAGCGAACATTTTAGCGGAACATATCATCACGCCACGGCGTTCGCGTCTCGCATCTTGGCGTGGAATTGGGCACGGCCATAACCGCTTCGTCTCGGAGTGTTTTATCGACGAGCTGGCCGTCGTCGCTAAAAGCGATCCCATTGGCTTTCGGCGTCGCTTGCTCGGCGAAAGCCCACGAGCGCACGCTCTGCTCGACAAGGTCCTGGCGATATCTCAATTCGGTATCGCGCCTAAGGGCCGAGCGCATGGTTTTGCGCTGGGGCCCCTTAGGAGTTCCCTGGCGGCCGGCGTTGCCGAAATCTCTTTGGATCGTGCCACCGGTGTCATCCGAGTTCATCGCTTCTGGGCGGCGGTTGATGCGGGCCTTCCCGTCCAACCCCGCAATCTCATCGCGCAAATCGAGGGGGGCATCATTTTTGGACTATCCGCCGCCCTGAGCGAACGCATCACAATCCAAAAGGGCGAGGTGCAGCAGAGCAATTTTTATGACTACCAGTTTCTCCGCATGAGCGAGGCGCCGGAGATTCACGTCGAGATCGTGCCTTCGGACGCATCGCCAACGGGTGCTGGTGAGCTTGGTGTTCCGATGACCGGCGCCGCGGTAGCGAACGCCTTCTACGCCCTAACCGGGACACGTTTGCGGCACATGCCCTTCGACCCCGAACGGGTGAAGGCCGTTCTGAACGGTTGAAGACCTGGCCGTTAGCGACCCATATGTTCGGTCGAACGTCATCCGGCGGTGATCGGCGAGTTATCTCGGCAAGAGCGGGATCAATGTCCGGCTAAAAAGCCGCTCCGCCCTGCTGGGCTGCGCCTTTTGGGCGCTTGATAATTATGCATAAAAATATTCTTTACGCAAACTTAACTTGCGTAAAGTGCGGATAGATGCATAAAGAAGGACGGTGCAGCGCGGCTCGTGTCCGCTTGAAGGACGCATCGCTGGCGGTCGCATAACGATGATTGCGGGACGTCGGGCGTTGTGGATCAACTGCGCGACGTTCTGCTGATTGATGCGTCGAGTATCGTTGGTCGCCAAAAAAAATGACATCAGGGAGGATACTGTGGCTGCTGCTAAAGTGATAGACGTCGACGCATTGATCGATCGTCAGCCACTGCGTTCATTCCATATAAAGATCGTCATCGTCCTTTTCCTCGTGATGGTGTCCGATGGCTATGACTTGCAGTCGATTGGTTTCGCTGCGCCAGGAATTGTGAGGATGTTGCAGATCGACCGAACGATGCTGGGGCCGGTGCTCAGTGCCAGTTTGGTCGGCATGCTGATCGGGGCGCCGTTATTCGGTTGGGTCGGCGACCGTTTCGGGAGGCGCGTCGCGATCCTGAGTGGTGTCCTTATCTATGGCGTCGTCACCCTGGTCTCGGCTGCGGCGAACAGTCTGCCGGAACTGCTGGTGCTGCGGTTCCTCACCGGGGTTGGGCTGGGTGGAGTGCCCGCCAATTCGGTGGCGCTGGTCGCGGAATACGCGCCGAAGCGGATACGGGCGACCATGATCGTCAGCGCGCAGCTTGGTTTGACCTTCGGCTCGATGTTGCCCGCATTGGTCAGTGCCACGCTGGAGGCCGAGTACGGCTGGCGATCACTGTTCATCGTGGGTGGTGTCGCGCCCTTCGTCATCAGCATCCTTTTGTTTATTGCCCTGCCCGAATCGCTAAAATATCTGGTTGTGAGCAGAAAGGATCCGAAAAGACTCGTACAAATCGCTGGCAAACTCGATCCGAGCCTTAAGCTGGAAACGGATTTGAAATTCGTCCTTTCCGAAAGTGAAATCACAGGTGCGCAGCGGTTCCATATCAAGCAGCTTTTTGCCAACGGGTTGGTCTGGATCACTCCTCTGATCTGGGGGGTGTACGTCACGTTTCTGACGGCAAACTACTTCCTGCACGGTTGGATGCCGCTCCTGTTTCGGGATGAGGGCCTCTCGATCCGGGAGACCGCCGTCGCTGCGGCGATGTTTGATGTCGGGGGCGTGTTCGGCGCCTTGCTCGCCAGCCGTCTGGTGGACAAATGGGGTGTGATCTCGATTGTCGGCCTCTATGTCCTGGCCTGTCCGGCGGTCGCCGTCATCGGAGTCATTGGCAATTCAGCTTATCTGCTCAGCGCGGCGATTTTTATCGCGGGCTTCTGCTTGATCGGCATCACCCTGAGCATGGGGGCCGTTGTAGGCATGACCTACCCGACGGAGATCCGTGCTAAGGGCATCGGCTTCGCCTACGGTATCGGACGTTTTTGCTCCATGCTGAGCCCGGTGATTGGTAGTTGGTTGATTGCCATGAAGCTTCCGATCAGTCAGCTCTTCTTGGCGCCGGTCGTTCCTTTGATAGTAGGGGTAGGCCTATGCTCCGCGTTGGCTTTGGTTTTTGCCAAGCGGTTCAATATCAATCCCCTCCATATTCGCGCGGCGCAGGAGCCCATGAAGATGTTCAATCAGACAAGTTGAGTGCTCCGCATGCACCAACTGTCTTTACGGTGAGAGTCAGCAATCGAAGCATGATCAGAACAAATTCGGCTTTCCACGGCTGCGACAGGAAGATTGTTCGCGTGATCATTCACCTCCAACTCTCGCGTTCTGGATGGTGTGTCTTGCGCGGCATAATTTGAAAAGGTCTGTCAAAATCATGGGAAGTGCATCGGTGATCAATCGCGAAAGGACTGCCATGTTGGACGTAAATCGGCCGACTAATATCGATCCCGCTGAATGGCAAGTCAGATGTGATCTCGCAGCTTTATACCGGCTTGTCGCGCATTTCCGCATGACAGATTTCATCTACACTCATATCAGTGCTCGCGTACCGGGATCCGATCATCATTTTCTAATCAATAACTACGGCGTAATGTTTCACGAAATGACCGCTGCGGATCTGGTCAAGGTAGATTTGGATGGCGCCATAGTTGGCGCAAACAAATCATCGCAACGCATTAACCAGGCAGGCTATACGATCCATTCCGCCATACATGCCGCACGCGAGGATTTGATGTGCGTCATTCATACTCATACCGCTGCTGGTATTGCGGTTTCGGCTCAGGAACAGGGTTTGCTTCCGATTAGTCAGCATGCGCTGAAATTCTATGGCCACATCTCCTATCATGATTATGAAGGCTTTGCTTTAGACCTCGATGAACGTGAGCGACTGGTCGCGCATCTGGGTCCGAAAAACAAATCCATGATCTTGAGAAATCATGGATTGCTGGTATGCGGTCGGTCGATCCCCGAGGCGTTTGTCGAGGTCTATTCTCTGGAACGAGCGTGTCAGGCACAGATCGCGGCGCTGGCAGGGGGATCAAAGCTTGTTATTCCTCCAGCGGAAGTCTGCGCGCGGACGGCCAGCCAATATAACTCCGACCCGGCAGCAAGGCAGGCGCATGCAAGAATGGCTTGGCCGGCGGCTCTGCGGCTCATCGAGGATGGGTTTGCCGCATGAGGCACAGCCGATCCGCCGCACGGTTTTTCGTACGCATCCGGCCATTGCTTCGAGTCGTCAGGATTAAGAGAGGCGTAAGTCCATGCGCCTCGCGGAGGCTCCCGTCGGACCTGCCCGCGGCGGTCAAAACCTAATCAAGTTTCTTCGATTTCCGCAGGGCGAGCGTGGTTTGCGCGGTAAGCGTGATATGCTCACGGAGCAGGGCCGCCGAAAGCTCAGCCTGATGCGAGAGCGCGGTTTCCATCAACCGACGATGCTCGCTACTCGTGTCACGAACCTCCGTTCGGTTCATGGCTGAAAAACGCCTGTATCGCTCGGATTCGTCAAAAAGATTAGAGCAGGTCACAACTAAGCGCGCAGATGTAGCGCCGGAAATCAGCGCCATGTGAAATTCCTTGTGACGCTCGGTCCATTCAGCATTGAACGTTATTTCCCCTCGTGCGATTCGCTCGCGAATGCGCTCCAGGCGATGGAACGCGGCAACGACTCGAGCCTCCCATTCGTCCGATCCATTGGCAATGGATTGACTGAGCGCCGCAGGTTCGACGACGAGTCGAAAACTGGTGAGGTCATTCAGATCGGTAGAGGACATGGGAGCGGCCCGAAAACCGCGATGGTCGTCGGCGATAACCAGCCGTTCCGCAACAAGCCTGTTGAGAGCTTCACGCAGCGGACTGCTCGAGAGCGCATGTTCTCGCTGCAATACTTCGATTCTCAGCTTTCCCCCTGGCGGTATGTCGCCGTTGAGAATCTGCTTTCGGAGAATGCGAAATGCCTTCTCCGAAAGAGTTATGGGAGAGCGATCGGCCCTTTCCCCATCCTGTCCGGTGGCGGCGGATATATTCTCATCTTGAATACCCATGACGCATTATTGTGCACATACGGCTCAGCGTCAACTGTAGCGCTGTATCTTGCAGATTTGACTATTTGGCGCTCGTTTCTCGATGTGGTGCACAAATCCATCCGACAGCTCCGTGCCGCAATAGGTTCCGCCACGGTCACCCCCCGCCCCCTGCTCCCGGACGCCGAGCGGCTTCAGTACTAGGCTATCTGCGGCGGGAGCAGCACGACACCGTCATCCGAGCCGTCGCCTCCTTCGCCGATCCGCCGACTACGGTGTTGTCGAAATCCGGCCCGGTGGCAATGACTTCCGGCGACGCCGGGGCGAAGGGTGTCGGGCGCCGGTCTCAAGCGGCGTGCGTGACTTTGAATTGAAAGTCGAGACGAATAACTCCAGCAGCCTCAGAAACTCCGCCGCATCCTTCTTGGTAAAAGCCGACAGCAGCTTGGCATGCGAGCGCCGGACCGAATTCCGAATGTCGACCAGTAATGCTGCGCCCTTGGGGGTGAGCGTCAGAACCTTGCGGCGGCGATCGTCGGTTGCGTCGCGCCGCTCGACGAGACCGTCTTTAGTGAGCTTTTTCAAGACCAGAGCCGCCGTGGAACGGTCCTGCCCGAGGAGCCGGGCGACGCTAACCTGGTCGAGCTCGGGTCGGGCCCACAGAATGCGCATCACGCCATATTGCGTCGGTGTAATGCCGTTGTTTTCCTCAAGAAAAATGGTTTGTGCGATCTGATGGGCGCGGCGGATCATGAAGCCGGGCCGCGCATAAAGTGGCGTGAGATCGTCAGTGGGATTTTCGGGATCAAAATCGTCGGGCATTATGCTTCTTTACTGTACGTTGGCCGGGCTGCCAACTACCCAGACTTTCCGCCACCCAATCTTCCGTCTATCACTCCGCGTCCCGCTGATTCTTCGGTAGAGCCGCCGCGAAGGCGGGGATGGCAAGAGCGTTGTCGAATATTCGCCGCAATCGTGGATACGGCTCGAGATCGAGCCCGAAGTTGCTTGAGTTCACCATCTGCGGCACGAGGCAGATATCCGCCAGCGTCGGCCGATCTCCATGACAAAACTTGCCCGTGGATGGGCTGTCGAGCATCTCGTTCAGCGCGGCAAAACCAAGCGCGATCCAATGGTTGAACCAAGTCTGAACCGCGCTCTCGTCTTGTCTCAACGGCCCGCGCAGATATGTGAGGATCCGGAGGTTGTCGATGGGGTGGATATCGCATGCCACAACTTGCGCCAGAGCTCGGACGCGCGCTCGGCCGTGGGGGTCGGGCGGCAGCAAGGGAGGTTCCGGGTGCGTTTCGTCGAGGTATTCGATGATGGCGAGCGATTGGGTCAGCACGCCCTCGTCGGTTGTGAGAGAGGGAACAAGGCCCTGTGGATTGAGCCGCAGGTAGTCTGGAGAGGACTGCTCATTCTTCCGCAGGTGATAGAAAGCGTGTTGGGCCTCGATGCCCTTCAGATTCAGCGCAATGCGCACCCTAAACGACGCTGAGGAGCGGAAGTAGCCGTGAAGGGTCGTCATTGCGTGATATCCTGCAAGGAGAAGCCAGCGACGCGCTTGTAGCTGTCAGACATAGCCTGCAGCTCGGCGCGAGTGATGAAGTCGTCGAGATTCACAAAAGGTTTGTCGCCGGTCAGCTCCTCGACCCGGATGTTGATGAAGTCCGGTGGGTTCGAACGATTGGTCCGCACGATCTTGGCCGTCACCTCGCGCCGGACCTGCTCATAGGCGAGAAATGCCTGGTGTGGTTCCGCCTGCTTGGCGATCAAGTCGGCCAGTGTTCGCACGTCGATGAGCGCCTGGGCCGAGCCGTTCGAGCCGCGCGGGTACATGGGATGCGCGGCATCGCCGGCGAACGTCACCCGATCGAACGTCCAGCGATCGACGGGATCCTTATCGACCATCGGATATTCAAAGATGGTGTCGGCGGCCTTGATCATGGTGGGTACGTCGAGCCAGTCGAATTGCCAGCCTTTGAAGATCGGCAGCACACCTTCTGGACCGGAGACTTTGTTCCAGTCGACCGACGTGTCACCACCGGTTTCGATCTCGGCCATCCAGTTGACGAGCTGTAGACCGGAGCCATCGATGTCGTCGACGATCGGGTAGATTACTATCTTGCCGGTGCGGATCGAGCCGACGCGCATGTATGTCCGGCCATCCCAGATCGGCTTCATCCGGGTGACGCCACGCCAGGTGTTGATGCCGGTAAATTTGACCGTCTCTTGCGGATAGTAGATCTTGCGGATGGCCGAATTGATCCCGTCGCACGCAACCGCTGCGCTGGCGCGGACCGACGGGGCCGTGCTGCCGTCGTTGTGCTGAAAGAACAGCGTAACGCCATCGGCATCCTGCTCAAGCCCGACACAGCGCATGTCGCAGGTGACGGCCTCCTGGCCCAGCCGCTCGTTGACGGCTTGGTAGAGCGTCATGTGCAGCTTGCCGCGGTGGATCCCGAGTTCGGGGTAGGGATATCCGGCGAGCTTGCCGCGCGGCTCCTCGTAGATTCGCTGACCGAAGCGATTGAAGAAGGCGCTCTCGCGATTCGCGATACCCTGTGCCGCGATGCGATCCGCGAGGCCGAGGGAGGTCAACTCACGCATGGCGTGGGGCAGGAGCGTGATGCCGACGCCCAACTCGCGAAGGGCTGGAGCCCCTTCGTAGACATGGCAGGGAATGTCCCTGGCATGTAGGTTGAGCGCGAGCGCCAGTCCTGCGATGCCGCCGCCGACGATCGCGATCCCTGATTGATTGATGGTTTCGGCGCTCATTTCGTCACCCTCGTCTCGATCTCGCCGATGCCCACGACGCAGCCATTCATCACGTCTCCGGCGAGCACGGGACCTACGCCCTCGGGCGTGCCGGTGTAGATCAGGTCGCCCGGCACGAGTTCCATGTAGCCCGAGAGGTAGGAGATCACCTCCGGCACGCTCCAGATCAGCTTGGACAGGTCGCTCGTCTGCTTGGTCTCGCCGTTGACCTTGAGCCAGATCGCGCCCTTATCGACCGCCTTGCCCTTGGCCGGCACCAAGGCCGAGCAAGGCGCCGACTGATCGAACCCCTTGCCCATGTCCCACGGGCGGCCCATCTCACGACTAGCCATCTGCACGTCGCGGCGGGTCATATCGAGGCCGACGGCGTAACCGAAGACGTGGTCGAGAGCATTCTCGACAGGGATCTCCTTGCCGCCCTTGCCGATGGCGACGACCAGTTCGATCTCGTACTGGAAGTCCGACGTCTGCGACGGATACGTGATGGCCATGCCGTTCTGCACGATGGCGTCGGTCGGCTTCATGAAGAAAAAGGGCGGCTCTCGATCCGGGTCGAAGCCCATCTCGCGCGCATGTGCGGCATAGTTTCGCCCCACGCAGTAGATCCGGCGGACCGGGAAGGTATCGACGCTGCCGATAATCGGCAATTCGACCAGAGGAGGCGCTGGAACGGCATAAACCATGTTAAAACTCTCGTCAGTTGAAGTCGAATTCAGGCGCGGCCGCGCGCCTCGCGGAACAATTCCAATTTCTCCTGCGCGACGCGGTCGGAGAAACTGAACAGCACGGCTTCGCCATCGGCCTTGTGCGTCACCGGCATCCAGTTCGGCACAACGAAGATGTCGCGTGGCTTCCAGCGGAATTTCATATCGCCGATGCGGGTCTCGCCGGTGCCTTCCACGACGGAGAACACGGTTCCGTCGGTCGAGCGGTAGCTCTCGGTCTGGAAACCATTCGGAAAAAGCTGGATAAAAGCTGACATGGTCGGGGTGATGTGGCCGCCCGTGGCGGGGTTGACGTAGCGCATCTTGTAGCCGTGGCAGGCGTCAGGATCGCCATTCTTCGCCATGGTCGCGAGCGTGTCGCGCGTGCGGGCATAGGGGTAATTGAAAATGGGCGAACTTTGGCCTTCCGGCTTCCAGTCGACCGGCATGAGGTTATTGCCGTAGCGCATGTCGCTGTCGCCGACCGGTCGCGTCAAGGTCTGGGCTTCTGCATTGCCCTGTTCGGCGAAACTCGCGCCATAGAAAGCCACGGTCGGGATGTCGAGGGCGTCCATCCACACCATCGGCCCCACCGTATCATTGCCATGGTCGTGCCAATGCCAGGCAGGTGTCACCACCAGGTCGCCCGGCTGCATGAGCGTCCGTTCGCCGTTCACGGCGGTGAAGGCCCGATTGCCCTCCAAGATGAAGCGCAAGGCATTCTGTGTGTGACGGTGGGCGGGCGCCACCTCGCCCGGGAGGACTAGCTGCAACCCAGCGTAGAGCGAGCGGGTGATGGAGGCGAGACCGCGCAGCCCTGGATTCTCCAGAATCAGGACGCGCCGTTCAGCCTCCTTTGCCGTGATCAACTTGCCCGCTTCCATCAGATAGCCGCGTGCCATGCCGTCATAGTCCCAGAGATGCGGGACCGCCGGCGTAAGGGGCTGTGGTGAGACCAGGACATGCAGACTCTCCCACAGGGGCGCCATCTTCTGCTTGCCGATGCGCTCGTAGAAATACGAGCGCGCATCCTGCTGGACGTCCGCGCTTGAGGACGGATTCTGATTGTCCACCTGACCCATGCTTCCCTCCTAGCCCGAGCCAACTAATCATACGTCTTCCTATTTAGGGCGGCGGAATTGGTGCCGCCGTCAATCCCCAACGCATCTCCAGGGATCGCGAAGCCAGCCTGGAGCATCGTGGCCTCGGTAACTCGGACGACGTCTGCCTATCTATTGACATACCATGGCATCGTGCCTAATGAGAAGACGTCTTCTCATTAGCGTCGCGCGGTTCAACGCGCGCCAAGCAGACAGCCGGGAGGAGGAGAGCGAGATGTCTCAGGCAACCAGTGACGGCTGTCCAATTGTAAATGTGACCACGCTGATAGACGAATGCCCGGTGGGCCGCTTTCAGTTTCTCACAATTCTTCTCTGTGGACTTCTCGTCTTTGCCGAAGGATACGACGCCCAGGCCATTGCCTACGCGGCGCCTGCGATCCGCGCGGCCTGGAAGATAAACAACGGAGGGCTTGTGCCGGTGTTCGGCGCCGGTATGGCCGGCATCATGCTTGGCTCGCTTTTTATCGCGCCCTTGGCCGACAGGTTCGGGCGTCGGCGGGTTATCCTTTATGCGACGTTTTCATTCGCTCTCATGATGCTGATGACCTCGCTCGCGCGATCGACGGGTATGCTGTCCGCGATGCGGTTTCTGACGGGCGTTGGCATCGGCGGTGCTATGGCGAACGTCGTTGCCCTCACCGCGGAATATTCCCCTTCCAGGCGCCGAACGCTCTTCATCATGCTCATGTTCTGCGGATTTTCGCTGGGCTCCGCCGCGGGAGGGGGTGTCGCCGTCTGGCTCATACCGCAATTCGGCTGGCCGTCGGTCTTTTGGTTCGGGGGGCTCATGTCCCTCGTTCTGGTCCCTTTTCTCATCGGGTTCCTTCCCGAATCCATAAGCTTTCTCGTGGTGCGCGACAGCGCCGACCGGACGGCTGTCAGGCTCTTTGAGCGCCTGGGCCTGAAGTTGGCGCCGAATGTACGCATCATCCTGGGCGAGGGGAGCGCGGCTCGTGGTTCCGTATTCGAGCTGTTCTCGCAGGATCGGGGATGGATCACGATATTGATATGGGTGATCTTTTTCATGAACCTGCTGGATCTGAATCTGATTGTGGCCTGGTTGCCGACGACTCTTTTGGCCACAGGCACGGCAACCAACCAGGCGATGATCGCCGGTTCCGTGTTCCAGATCAGTGGAATGATTGGTGCGATCGTTCTCGCTTTGACATCGACCCGCCTTGGCACAGGTTGGATCCTGGTCGTCGGCAACATCATAGCCGCGGTATCGATCTTGCTCGTAGCCGATATGCATAATGGTTCGTTCGAGACGATGTTTGCCGTAGCAGGCGCGGGTTTCGGGGTGGTCGGCGGGCAAATCGCCGCCAACGCCCTGCCGGCGACCTTTTATCCAACCTTCGTTCGTGCGACCGGCACGGGTTGGGCCCTTGGAATCGGACGTATTGGGTCCATCGTCGGCCCCGTCGCAGGTGGAATGCTGCTTGCGATGAACATGCAGCCACGCCAGTTCTTTTCCCTTTGCGTGATACCGATGATCGTAGCCGCCCTGGCTGCGGTCCTCGTGCAGCGGGCGTTGCAGCGGCGGGCGGCGGCACAGCGCTGGGCCACCGCGCGGGCAACCCAGTGAGCAAACAACGGCGAGGTCGGCTCGACCCCTGATCCGGACCGGATGATGGCCGCCCGATGAGTGGGTTTTGCGGTTGATGTCGCAATGGAAGCGTTAAGGAAAAAAGATCATGAGCTCCCATAGTGCCGCGCATTTTTTCCTCGAAGGACTCGTCGACCTGGGCGTGGAATACATTTTTGCGAATCTCGGAACGGATCACGTGTCGCTGATCGAGGAAATTGCGCGTTGGGACCAGGAAGGCCGCAAACATCCGCAGATAATTCTATGCCCGCATGAGATCGTCGCCGTCCACATGGCTGGCGGCTATGCGATGGCGACCGGGAGGGGGCAGGCGGTTTTCGTCCATGTTGACGCCGGTACGGCGAACGCGTGCATGTCGATCCAGAATTTGTTTCGCTATCGCCTGCCAGTGATGCTCTTTGCCGGACGCGCGCCATTTACATTGCGCGGTGAATTACCAGGCTCCCGCGATACCTATGTGCATTTCGTACAGGATCCATTCGACATCGCAAGTATCGTTCGCCCCTATGTGAAATGGGAATATTCGCTGCCGTCCGGCATTGTGGTGAAAGAGGCCTTGACCCGCGCCGGCGCTTTCATGCACAGCGATCCGCCGGGGCCGGTCTATATGACGTTGCCGCGTGAGACTCTGGCTGAGCACTGGGATGACGTGTCTATGCCGGCTTATCACCCAGCCAGGTATGGTAGCGTCCAATCGGGCGGAATCGATCAGACAAGGGTCGATGTCATTGCCGATCGGCTGATGGCGGCGGCAAATCCCATTGCGCTGACGGCCTATCTCGGACGCAACGCGAAGGCAGTGGAAGTTCTCGATCGTCTCACGCGCACCTGCGGTATCCGTGTCGCGGAATTCAATTCGATCCATCTCAATATTCCGCAGGACTCGCCGTGCTTCGCGGGGTTTGACCCAACGCCACTCCTGGAGCAGGCGGATCTCGGATTGTTGCTCGATACCGACGTGCCGTTCGTGCCGCAATACGCCAAACGCGCCGATGCGATCCGCTGGATCCAGATCGACATCGATCCATTGAAATCTGATTTTCCCATGTGGGGATTCGCGACCGATATGAGAATCGAGGGCGATTGCGCAATCGTGTTGCAGCAGGTGCTCGACGCTGTCGAAGCGCGGGCCGATGATACCTATCGCCGCCGCGTCGCCCAACGCATCGCGAGTTGGGGCGAAGCCCGTGAGGCCACCGTCCAACGCCGCGCCGCGGCAGCCGTAAACCCGGGTGTGTCCGGCGCCGTCAATCCCAGCTACCTATTTTCCCTTCTGAACACGAAGCTCAGGCAGGAAGACGTCGTCATCAACGAAGCGATCCGCAACGCGCCGCTGCTGCAAGATCAGATCCATCGAACGCAGCCAGGCAGCTATGTCGGACTCGCCGGTGGTGGGCTGGGGTTCAGCGGCGGCATGGCGCTCGGGTTAAAGCTTGCGCAGCCGTCCCGTCGTGTTGTGCAGGTCGTCGGCGACGGCGCTTTCCATTTTTCGTCGCCGGACTCGGTCTATGCGACGGCGCAATACTATGAAATTCCCCTTCTGACAGTGGTGCTGGACAATGGCGGCTGGCAAGCCGTGAAATCGGCCGTCCAGCGCGTTTACGCAGAAGGGGTGGCCGCGGAAACCAACTCGTTTCAGTCGCGGCTAAGGTCTGGACGCCAAGGCGAACAACGTCGTTTCGCCGATGTCGGGCGGGCGTTCGGAGCTCATGGCGAAAGTGTGACCGAGCCAAATGAATTGGCCGCGGCAATAGACCGTTGCTTGGCCGCCGTCGATGATGGCAAGGCCGCCGTCTTGCACGTTCACATCACGCCGCTTTAAGGAACTCCGAGGAGAATGGGATACGATGCAAATCGGGCGTCGGACAGGGAAGGGACCCCTTCGGGTCCCCTCTATATGATGGTATTTACGAGTTCACCGATCTGTTCGATCTTGATGCGGATCAAATCCCCCTTTTTGAGGAATTCGTCGCGGCCGGCGCCCACGCCTGCTGGCGTACCGGTGAGAATGATGTCGCCGGGCCAAAGCGTCAAATTACGGGACAGGTCCGCGATTTGTTCATTGATACTGAAGATCATTTTGCTCGTGTTCGAGTCTTGTTTCACCGCGCCATTCACGTCGAGAACAATAGAGAGATTGTGCGGGTTCGGAACGTCGCGCGCGAGCACGATCCAGGGACCGAGGGGACATGCGCCGTCCCAGTTCTTGTGGGAAGTCCAGTCCTGCCTGAAGCTGGAAGAGACCGGTAACTGTTCGCGCCGACCAAGGTCGCGAGCGGAGAGATCGTTCGCGATAGTATAACCGAGCACATAGTCCATCGCCTCGCTTTCAGGCACCTGGAAGGCCTTCCTGCCAATAACGACTGCGAGTTCCGCCTCCCAATCGACTTTCTTGCTGCGAGGATGAATCGGCACCGCTGCATCCGGCCCGGTAATACAGTGCATCGTCTTGATGAAGTGCCAAGAACGAACACCAAGAGTCCGGGGATCGGGAGGCGCTGGCTGACCATGGCGGGCCGCCATTTCGGCGGCATGGTCTGAGTAGTTGGCGCCCGTACAAAAAATGGCGCCAGGATCGGTGATCGGTGCGAGAAGTTTGGCGGAGGCGAGAGGGATGCCGGATCCGTTGACCTTATCCGCGACGGCCTCGAGCCGCGGCAGATTGGTCTGCCAATCGGACATAAGCGCCAGCATACTTCGATCCTGGTCTCGGCCAGTGACCGGGGCGATCTCGATAACCTTGTGGCCCACGACAATCGCGGCGGATGCGCCTGACGCGGTCTCTATATTGGCCAGGGTGAATTTCATATGGCGATGCCTTGCAAAGTGAACTAATAGCGAGCTTTCAACATCTCGCGGCGCGGAGCGGCGAGGAAAGCCGCTGGGGCGGTAGGGCCTGCGAGGGACGAAGCGGTTTCAGGGAGCTTTCTGAAACAAGTGCGGCCATTTGGTTCTGACCTGCGCTTTCATTTCGTCGCTGGCTTCGGCCACTGGCGGGAAACTTGCTAGCTTGCCCCAAGGACGGCACGCATCCACAACCGCCCGGTTGTTTTCCCATGGGGGTCCGAAAAGCAAAGGATCGAGTGGCGTGCTCCAGTGGCGGCGAATGTAGTCGATATCATTCGGCGGATCGCAACGGGTCGACATCGCCCAGATCACGTCGTTGATATTGGATGGATCGATATCGTGATCCACCACCACGACCCAGCGTCCGGCATAGGCGCCAGACTGGCAGTTGGCTGCGAGCATGCCTGCTTGCTTGGTGTGGCCGGGATATTGCTGTTTGATCGATATGACGTTGAAGAGCCGGCCAGCTCCAGCCTCGTGGCACCAGACGCCTTGGACACCTGCGAGACCCGCCTTCTCGCATTCATCCCATATCATGGAAGCCTTCACTGCTGCCCGGGCAACGGTGAAGTTCGATGGTGGTCTTGAAGGAATCGCCAGGGTGATGATCGGGTCGTTGCGGAAATAGACGCGTTTGATGTGGATGACGGGTTGCTGGCTCGCTTCGCTCGCATAATAGCCCATGAACTCGCCGAAGGGCCCCTCGAGCTGTGTGTCGTTCGGATGCATTTCCCCTTCGAGCACGATCTCGGACGACGCGGGAAAGGGAAGACCATGGATCTCGCTGTTTATCACGTCGAACGGCCGGCCACGCTGGCCGCCCGCATAGTCATATTCCGAGACGCCTTCGGGCATTTCCGCATTGGAGCAGAGAAAGAGCATGGGATCCTGCCCGCAGGAAATGACGACCGGGCAAGGCTTATTTTGCGAAAAATACTTTTCGCGGATGAGCCTTCCGTGCTTTCCGGGAGAAATCCAGATGCCGACGGTATTCTTGGAATGAACGGCGATACGGTACGTGCCGACGTTGATCCATCCGGTATCGGGATCTCGCATAACCACGAGGTCTTCCGTGCCGATATAGCGGCCGCCATCGAGTTCATGAACGAACGGGGCAGGAAATTTGGTGATATCCACCTCATCGTCGCGCCAGATATTTTCCAGAACGGGGCCGGATGACACCACCCGTGGAGGTGTCATTTCGAACTGCTCCTTCATTCTGGCTTTGTAGGCACGCACGATGTCCATGCGTCCGCGCGGCTCGGGCAACCCGAGGACATGCGCCAGCCGCTTGTAGGAATTGGCCGCACCCGACAGGATCCGAAAACCCTTTGGGTAGCCCGGAATGTTATCGAAAAGCACGGCCGGCTCCTCGCCCGGATAGCGCGCCGCGAGTGTTTCGGAAAGCGCGCTTATTTCCAGATGACTGTCGGCGCCGTCAACCTTGACCAACTCGCCCATCTGCTCGAAGTCGGCCAAAAGATCGCGGACATCCTCGTGGCCGGGACGGCCAATGGTGCGCGTGATGGGCTCTACCTTATTCATTTTGTTTTCCCGCATCATTTCCGGGCGGTGGTGACGACGCGCAATCATGGAGCGCAGCCTTCAGAAACCTACGATATCAACTCCGATTATCATGCACAATATTTATTATCACGCACATACAAAAAGATATTGCATAAAATTTACCGTCGTGCGATTGATCTCGACAGCACTCGCAGGCTAATCGTCACGGGCGACCGGTCACTCGGGCGGCGTGGGGCGGTGCTGTCGCGGTTAGCGGGTCCGTCGATAGCGGACCTTCACGGGAGGATAAATGATCAAGGTAAAACGACTTGGGCACGCGACGCTCAGCACGCCTGATCTCGACCGGCAGATCGAATATTGGACCGAGGTTATGGGTCTCTCGCTGATCGACAAGGGGGATGACCGATGCTTTCTGGGGACGCGGTTGGGTGAAGAGGCTATCGCTCTGGAGCGCGGGACGGAGAAGGGCGGGCTGAGGCGCCTATCCTTTCAAGCGAAGCCGGATAGCGACCTGGGGGAACTCAGTGCCAAACTCGCCCAACAAGGCATCAAAGCCGAAATTCGCTCGGACATCTCGCCCGGCGTTCGAAAGGCGGTTGTCTTTCCCGATCCCAAGGGCACCCTGATCGAGATCTACGCCGATTACACGTTCGCTCCGGCAGACAAGCAGGAGGGCGGTATTTCGCCACTCAAATTCGGGCATGTCGCGTATCGGGTCAAAGACGCCAAGAAGCTGACCCAGTTCTATTGCGAAATCCTAGGAATGCGGGTGTCGGATTGGATCGGAGATCACTTCTCCTTCCTGAGATGCGGCGTTGACCATCATACCGTGAATTTCGTCAACTATGACGTCGAGGCGTTACATCATATTGCTTTCGAGCTCCAGGATTGGAGCGCGATAAAGAATGCATGTGACCATTTGACGAGAAAAAAAACCCAGCTTGTCTGGGGCCCGCAGCGTCACACCGTTGGCCATAACATCGCTGCTTACCATCGCAATCCGGACGATATTCGTGTCGAGCTGTTCACGGAGCTGGACGTGATGATGGACGAAGATCTTGGCTATTGGGAACCTCGCCCATGGCACGAAGAACGTCCTCTCAGGCCCAAAGTTTGGCCAAAGGAGACGCTCCGAAGCCAGTGGGGATTCGGATCGTTTGGGACGTTTCCCGGCTATCCCTAGCTCTGCCGTTCACCCGATGCCGCCAAGCTCGATAAGGGGTTCGGAAAATGCGGGCGAATGACGGGTAGCCGGGCCTTCATCCCTATCGCAAGGCTGCTTCGAGGCGTCGGTGACGGCCTTATTCGTGCGGCGGGCTCGCGGTCTGGCCAGACATCCGCTGCGCAGGCAGTTCAATCGGGGGCGTTTCGCAATCTCGGGCCAGGAGGCTCCTTTGTCGGTTCGATTGGTCGAATCTCATGAAGAATAAGACACTTATCTCCGTCGCGCTCTGTCTCGCATTGATGACGCCGGCGCTGGCCCGCGCGGAGACCACCACGCTGCGACTGGGATTCATCGCGGCTTCTCTACATCTGTTCCAATCCTTACCCCTTTATATCGTTCAACAGAAAGGAATGCTGACGCAGGAAGGGATCAAGCTGGACATCGTTCCTCTTCCCGGCGTCGACAATATGATTACGGCGCTGGATGACGGCCGTGTCGATGTCAGCAGTACGGCGATGCCGTATCTGATAAAAGGTGTTCTCAGAGGGTCGGATGCCGTAGCCGTGATCGGCGGCCCTGCCAATACCATTTCCACGTTCGTGGCTCGCCCCGAAATCAAAACTTTTGCGGACTTGAAAGGCAAGACTATCGGTCTGTCTCTTCCGGTCGACGTAATTTCGATCGGAGCGCGCCTTCTCCTCGCGAAGAATGGCCTTCGGGACTCGGATTATATCACCAGGGAACTCGTAGGCACCCCGGCGAGAGCGAAATGTTTGGAGTCAGGCGATTGCGCGGCAGTGCCGCTTGCCCAGCCCGACGACATATTATTCGTCCGCAAGGGATATCGCGCATTAGGACATTCCCAGGAAGTCATTCCGACTCTCCAGTTCACAGTGTTTGCGGCGCAGCGGAGTTGGGCGAACCAGCATAAGGATGAGCTTGTTCGATTTGCACGTGCGATGGGCGAAGCATACCAGTTCATGGCGAACCCGAATAATCGTGATGAAGTCATCGCCATGGGCGTGACAGCGACCGGTGTCGCTCCGGATGTGGTTTCGGAGATATATAATCTATACTATGAGCCCTATAGCGGAGTATTGCCGAAGCGGGGTGAGATCAATGTCTCCGGCGTGTCCAACACGATCGGGCTTCTCCGTGACAGCGGCGAACTCAAGGACCCGTTGCCGACGGCGGACAAATTCGTAGATCTGCAATTCCTTCAGGCGGCCGGTCTAGAGTGAGCCGTCTGATGGCGATCAGACATTCCGTCTCGGGAAAGCGCCGGACGTCGAGCGACGTCAATCTATCGGAAATCAGGTTCACCGAGAAGCCATAGGGCAATCACGCTGGGCACGTCCGAGATTTGTCGGTAGTTACCGGAAGGAGAAAAACAGTGTCGACCAAGAATATCGATGGAACGGTAGCAGACGCTTATCTGGAGATTCTTGCTGATCGTGGGGTGGAGTATCTATTCGCCAATGCAGGCACCGATTTCGCGCCATTGATTGAGGCCTTTTCGAAAGCCGAGGCAAATGGAACCAAGGTGCCCAAGCCGGTGACGGTGCCGCATGAGAACGTCGCGATATCCATGGCGATGGGATATTACCTCAAAAGCGGCAAGCCGCAGCTTGTCATGGTGCATGTCAATGTCGGCACGGCCAATGCGATCTGCGGCGTCATGAATGCCTGGCGTGCGAATATTCCGGTTCTTTTCACCGCCGGCCGTACCCCGCTCTCCGAGCGCGGAGGCTTGGTCGGGCAGAGGTCCGGAGAGATCCATTGGCCCCAGGAAATGCGGGATCAGGGTGCCCTTCTGCGCGAGTGCGTGAAATGGGACTACCAGTTGCCGAACGCAGAGGTTCTGGAGAGCGCCATTGATCGGGCCCTCAATCTTGCGTGCGCCGAGCCGAAAGGGCCGATCTATCTGACGCTTCCCCGCGAGGTCCTCGCGGCGTCCGCCACGGGCTTGAGCTATCAATCGCCGAGCCGGCACCGCACGGCAAGTCCACCATTTCCCGATCTGCGCGCCATAGACGAGGCCGCGGAGATGATCGCTCGGGCGGAAAATCCCTTGATCATCACCGCCAGCGCAGGGCGCGACGAGGCGGATGTCGCTAAGCTTGGGAAACTTGCCGAAACCTTCGCTCTCCCTGTCAGTCAGCGTAAGCCGCGTTACATGGCGCTTCCGACGGATCATCCGATGCATCTTGGATACGATCCCGATAGCATGTTGTCTGGCGCCGATCTTGTTGTCGTGATCGATTGCGATGTTCCATGGATCCCCGGAAAATTCGCGCCGAATTCGAATGCGAAAGTTATTCATCTCGGCGTCGATCCGTTGTTTGAGCGCTATCCGATGCGGAGTTTCGAATGCGATCTGGCCGTTACCGGATTGCTCAGCGAGACATTGTCGACGCTGACGGAAGCCCTGACAACGCGCCTCAACGGCGCTCTGCGGGACCGCGTGGAGGCACGTCGCAAGCGGTTGGCGCATGAGCGCGGCGTGCAGCGCGAGAAATGGCAGGAGCAATTGGCACGCGTCCGTGACTCCGCTCCGATGTCGCCCGCCTGGATCAGCCATTGTATCGATCAGATCAAGGGTGAGGAGGGGATCGTCATCAAGGAATCGCCGATCGTTCTGGAGCATATGCGCTTCAACAAGCCTGGCACGCTGTTCTACATCGGCGCGGCGGGAGGCCTCGGCTGGGGTCTAGGGGCGGCGCTCGGCATGAAGGCGGCGGCGCCAGAAAAGCTCGTCATCTGCACAGTGGGCGACGGTTCCTACATGTTCGGTAACCCAATTCCCGCGCACTATGTGTCTGCCGCCGAAAATCTTCCGACGTTGACGGTGGTTTGCAACAACAAAATGTGGGGCGCTGTGAAGCGCAGCACGCGTGATGTCTATGCCGATGGCTTTGCCGCAAGGAGCAACCGCGAGCCTTTCACCTATTTTAATCCGGAGCTGGCTTTCGAAAAGTCGGTCGAGGTCGCTGGCGGCTATGGCGAGAGAGTGGAGGATCCAGCGGAAATGCCGCGCGCACTCGAGCGAGCGCTCAAGGTGGTGGAAGGCGAGAAACGTCAAGCATTGCTCAATGTCATCTGCCGCGGCCCTTAAGTATTGGGTCGCGGTGCCGCCCCGGATGAGATGCCCATCTTCGGAGCAACCTGACCGACGAGCAACCTGACTTCACTGGTGGATCGATATCCATGTCCGATCAAAGTTCCAGCTATGTACGTCTTCTCGGATTGAGCGGCAGCCTTCGCCGCGCGTCAAATTCAACCGCAATTCTAAGAGCGTTGCAGGCTGAACTCGGCGCCGACGCAGATCTCGAACTCGGGGATATCCGCCTGCCGCTCTATAACGAGGACGAAGATGGGGCGAATTCCGGGGCGGTGGTCACGGCATTTCGGCGGGCGATTTCCGAGGCCGATGGCCTGATGATCTCCACGCCGGAATACAACCACGGTGTCCCGGGCGTGCTCAAGAACGCGCTCGACTGGGCATCCCGACCCAGCGGAAAATCATCCCTTCGGAACAAGCCGGTTCTCATCATTTCGAATTCGCCGGGGTTTACCGGCGGAGTGCGCGCCCAGGCCCAACTCAATGAGACTTTGTTGTCCGTCGAGGCGGTCATTTTGCCGGGACGGCAGATTGTCATCGGCGGGGTTGCCGACAAGATCAAGGACGGAAAATTTGTCGACAAGACCAACCTCGGCTTCGCCTTGGATGCGATGCATCGGTTGATTGATCTTTGTCGGCCGCCGGTCGTTTTGTGAACCTCGCTGACGCAGTTGCCCAACGTAAGACGACAGATATGGCCCAATCGTATTGGGGGACGAACTCATGGCTCGTAGCGAAGCGACCACGATAGCACCGTATGAAGCGGGTATGCTGATCGGTGGCAAGAAGATCGATGGTGGCCGACGGATCGAAGTCCGCAATCCGGCGCATCCCGATGAATTGGTAGGGACGATCGTCCAAGGGACACCGGACGATGTGAACCGAGCAGTCGCGGCGGCGAAGGCGGCGCAGCCAGCCTGGGCGGGGAGAACCTTCGCGGAGCGCGCCGAGGTTCTAACGCGAGCGCTGGAGAGGATCGACGATGGTATCGAAAATCGCGCCATTCTCCTCGTGCGGGAAAACGGGAAGACCCTATTGGATGCACGAGGTGAGTTGGCGGGCGTCGCAGCCCATGCGCGCCTAACCTTGGAATTGGCCGCGCAACTGGATGCGACGAATGAACTGCCCGCCCCAAAAGGACGCACGGTCGTACGGTACGTGCCGTACGGCGTGGTTGTCTCGATCGTACCTTGGAATACGCCGATCGGCTTGGCATTCTTGCAGATCATACCGGCGCTATTCGCAGGCAATAGCGTGGTCCTGAAGGTGCCCGAATCGTGCCCACTGGCACTGATTCAAACCGCGGAGCTCCTGGCCGCTTGGCTGCCGCCGGGACTTCTCAATGTCGTTTCCGGTTTTCCGGCGGATATCGGGGATGCGATCACCTTGCATGCCGATGTCGGCAAGATCGCTTTCACAGGCAGCATTCCATCGGCCCGCAAGATCATCGCCAACGCGGGGCAGACGATAAAGGGGGTGACCGCCGAACTTGGCGGAAACGATGCCGCGATCCTGCTGGAAGACGCAGATCTCGGCGATGAAACGATGCGGAGGTTGGCCACCTCCGTTTTTCGTTCGGCGGGACAAATCTGCATGGCCGTCAAACGCATCTATGTTCTGGATAAGATCCATGACCGCTTCATCGATGCTTTCTGCAAAGCGGCCGATCGGATCGTGGTTGGTGACGGGCTGCGATCCGGAGTCACCATGGGCCCGCTCCATACCGCTCCGGCGCGTGAGCGGGCGCTCGCGCTGATAGGCGAGGCGAAACAGCAGGGTGCCGCGGTGCGTTGCCTCGGTACAGTTCTTGACGAGGCGAATTTTGCCGTGGGCTACTTCGTGCGTCCGACAGTGGTGACCGAAGTTGGTGACGATGCGCGCTTGGTGAGCGAGGAGCAGTTTTGTCCTGTTATTCCCGTCGTCAAGTACCGAGAACTAGAAGACGCGTTGGCGCGCGCAAATGCGACGATCTATGGGCTCGGCGGCTCGGTTTGGAGCAAGGACAGCGCTAAGGCGATGGCCATCGCGCAACGAATTCAAGCTGGCACGGTTTTCGTCAATACCCACGGCACGCAAAGTGTCAATCGCAACGCTCCTTATGGGGGCCTTAAACAGAGCGGGTTGGGGCGGCGGTCGGGGATCGACGGACTGCGAGAATATGCGCAGCTGCAAACCCTTACGACTTTCGAGCCTTATTAGGGGCGGGACTCATAACCAGTAACAGATGACGGCCGCGCTGTAGACGGCGGCGTGGAAGTTCTCGATTCTAGATCAGGGCGCCGCTCGGAATCAGAGTGTTGGCCCGGCGACGCTGAGCCCCGCCACCTTGTGTTTCTCGATCAGCCGGGCGACCAGGCCCGACGCCTTTGCTTCCTCAACAAACTCGCTCAGGAAGGCCGCCGCCGCGCCATTGGCCTTCGCTGTGCCAATCGCCTGCCGGACGGCGGTAAACTGGCCGTCGAGGATGCGGGAGTTCGGCAGGGATGCCGCTTGCGGTAGCAGTGCCGGGCGCAGCCCCGCCAGGACTTCCAACCCGTCCTCGACGAAGCGCTGGAACGAATTGTCCAAGCCATCGACCCGGATCAGCGTCGCATGGCGGATATTGCGTGTGAGCCAGAGATCGTAGGCGGAACGGCCGGCGACGGCGATGCGCACGCCCGGCCGGTCGACCTCGGCGATGGCGGTGAGCGGCGAGCCCGGCGGCACCAGATAGGTCGCTTCGATTTCGCAGTACGCGGCAGTGAAGGCGATCTTCTCCGCCCGTTGCGGCTCGGCGGCAACCAGCCCGACATCCCAGGTCCCGACGGCATCGGCTGTCTCGCCGGCGCCGGCGAATGGGAGATATGTGATCGGCACCGCCAGCCGTTCTGCGACGGCCAGCGCCATGTCGGGCGAGACCCCGATCGGCTCGCCGGCCGATGTGCGGCCGGTAACCAGCAGCGGATTGCTGAGATTGATGCCGGCCCGTAGCGTTCCGGTCGGTGCGAGTTGGGCAATGAGATCCGATGACATGGGGTTACTCTTCAATGGTTGTCGCAGGCTTCATGGCCTCGGTGAGTCGGGCGACGTACGCCTCAACTACGCCCGATTGACGCTCTCTCTCCCCTAGGTTACCGCGCTACAAATCCGCCCTTAAAGGGCCGATCGGCGTTCGTGGCTGCCAACCGCCCTGATGGGCTCGTGCGGTATTCCTCAACTAAGGAGAATTCATCATTCCGCCCCCGAAACGAGGGGGCGTGTCGATGGACGATATATTACTATCGGATGGTCAAAATGAGGGGCCTCATAGTCGAGGGCACATCCCGACGGTTCGCTTCACCACAGCCGACGCGCCGCGAAGGGATCGATTTGAGGCCTGGCGACAGACGATCGGAGCCTTGTTTGACATAGCCCCATTCAAGGGCCAGTCGGCCAAGAACTTCTCGGCGACACTGACGGCATATCATTTCGGCATCTTTTTGCTCTGTCATAGCCATGTCGATTTTGGGCGGTACAGCCGGTCCGACACTCGGATTCAATGGGATGATCTGGATCATTACATGATTCATCTCATGCTCCGAGGAGGTATCACCTTCGGTCGAGCAAGCGCCAACGCGCGGTTGCGTCCCATGGATATCGGAATCCTCGATCTGTCTTGGCCGGCTGACCTTCAGGTCCATGGTCAAGAGTCCATAAGCTTGATTTTTCCGAGGGCTACGCTTTCGCTGCCGTGGAAGAAACCCGATCATCAGCATGGCCGGGTTCTGCCGCGCGAAACTCCCATCGCCGCCCTTCTGGCGCGGCACATGGTGGCGCTTACCATGGAAGCGCCACGCCTTGAAATGCATGAGGCGACCGCGATCGCCATGGCCGTGAGAGAACTGGTCGCCACGTGCCTGAGTCTCGGATCGGCCTCCAGCCGAAGACCGCCTATCCCGGGAAAGCTGGATCTTCGTCGTCAGGTCCGCGCTTACATCGAGCAGAATCTGCAGCGAGAGGCACTGGCACCAACTGCGATAATGAAAGATCTGGGCATCTCCCGTAGCCAGCTCTATCGGCAGTGACAGCCCATGGTCATGATGTTCTTTTCCTCGCCCGAGGCCGAGGCCGAGGATACCAACACGATCGGCCCCGGGTTCGAGGTGGCGCCGGATCGCCGAAACCGGCAGGTCGATCTTCTCGTGACGCTTGGCCATCCGCCCGCTCTCCCAACGAGAGCCAGCTTACCCGTCGAGGGCCGCCCGTTTGGAACGCGCCTGCTCCAGGAGCCAGCTCTGATCCGATCCGCAGATGAAGGCCGTATAGCCCTCCGCCCGCCGATCAGGGATCTCGGCGGTACCCGGCACGAAGATACCGGCCGCCTTCCCCGCCGTCCGGCAGGCACGGCCCACCGCCCGGACTGCATCGGCCATACGGGGATCGCTGCCATCTTTAATACCCAGCGAAAGGGCGAGATCCGCCCGGCCGACGAACAGGCAATCCACGCCGGTCACGGCCGCGATCGCGTCCAGATGATCGAGCGCTTCCACATCCTCGATCTGGCACCAGACCGATACGGTGTCATCCACGCCGGCGAGATAGGGAGCAGCCCCAAGGGTGCCGTAAGCGCCGGCCCGCGTCGAGGGCGAGAAGCCGCGATGGCCGGCATAGGTCGCGGCCGCCACCGCCGCCGCGGCGTCAGCGGCGGTGCGCACATGCGGCACGACGATGCCCGTCGCCCCCATGTCCAAGCAGGCATTGACCAAGCCCGGCTCCGGGCTGGGAACGCGCACCAGGACCGGCATCCGGCCTGCTCGCGCGGCTAGGATCAGGCGGTCGAGATCGCCGGCGGAGAACGGCGCGTGTTCGGCATCGATGATGATGCAATCCAGCTCGGCCAAGGCGAGGATTTCCACGCTTTGATAGGCCGGCGTCTTCAAGAAGGTGCCGATCAGCGGCCGGGCGAGCCGCGCCCGAAAGCCTTCACCGGTCGAAGTCATCCCGGGCTCAGGCGTATTCGGGTCGGCGCGGCGTGAAGACGTCGAGGTTGAGCACCGGTTCGTCGCCGACGACCTCGCCCCAATGCTCCACATTGGGCGGAATGACCAGCAGGCCGCCCGCCCCCATCAGATGTTCCTGGCCGCCGACGAAGAAGCGGATGGTGCCGCTGACGATATAGGCGATTTGTTCGTTCGGATGGCTGTGCGGGCGCGGCTCATGACCCGGCATCAGGCGGTTCAGGGCGACAGTGGCCGCCTCGCTGGAGAAGGCCTTGCGGTCGACGCCTTCGCGCACATGCGTCCAGGGCAGCGCGTTCCAGTCGATCTTATGAATGTCCATCGAGTGTCTCCTTTAGTTGATCACTTGGCGGTGCCGAGCACGCCGGAGGGACGAATGAAGAGGAAGAGCAGCAGCACCGAAAGGGCGGCGACGTTCTTCAGCCCCGCGCCGAAACCGACGATTGCGAGGGACTGCACCAGGCCCAGCATCAACCCGCCGAGGAAGGCGCCGAACGGCCGGCCGAAACCGCCGACGATGGCGGCGATGAAGCCGCTGATGGCGAAAGGGACGCCCACATCGAAAGCAGTGTATTGGGTCGGCGTGATCAGGATACCGGCGATGGCGCCGAGGGCGGCGCTGATCGCAAAGGCCGCCGCCAGCATGCGGGAGACCGGGATACCCTGGAGGGCCGCCGCCTCGCGGTTGATGGCGCAGGCCCGCATCGCCTTGCCGGTGCGGGTGATGCGGAAGAACGCCGCGAGCAGCGCGACCGCGAGCAGCGAGGTGCCGATGATCCAGAAGAGCTGGAAACCGAGGGCGACACCGCCGATCAGCACCGGCGGCCGATCGGTGAACATCGGCAGGGTCTTGGGCTGATCGCCCACCAGCAGCAGCGTCAGGCGTTCGAGCACGATTTCCGCCGCCAGAGTTGCGAGGATCATCGCGAACATGGTCGCCTTGCGATCCCAGAGCGGCCGGACGACCAGACGTTCCAGCACGACGCCGAGTGCCGCCACGGCGATGATGGAGAGCAGGGCCGCCGGGATCAGCGGCAGGCCGAAGCGTTGCATGCCCACATAGGTGATCATGCCGCCCAGCATCACGAAGCCGCCCTGGGCGAAATTGACGATGCCGCTGGCGTTGTAGATCACGCAGAAGCCGATCCCGATCAGGCCGTAGACGCAACCGATGCCGATGCCGCTGACCAGCACCTGGGGGATGTAGGAAAGATCAGCCATGGAGAGCTCCCTCCATGTTCCCCGAGCCGATCGCCACCCGATCCGCCGCGATCGGCCGACCCGGCGTGGGCGCGCTGCCTAGATAGGCGGCGATCACCGCCGGGTCGCGACGCATCTGCTCCGGCGTGCCTTCGGCGATCTTCCTGCCGAAATCCATCACCACCAGGCGATCGGCGGTATTCATCACCAGCGTCATGTCATGCTCGATCAGCAGCACGGTCGTGCCCTGATCCGCGATCCGGCGGATGATGCGCGACAAGGCCGCCGATTCCTCGCCGTTGAGACCGGCGGCGGGTTCGTCCAGCAGCACCAGGCGCGGCTCGGTGGCAAGCGCCCGCGCCATCTCCAGCAGGCGCTGCTGGCCGTAGGACAGACCCGCGGCGGGCATATCCGCCTGCCCGTGCAGCCCGACGAAACCGAGCAGCTCGCGCGCCTTTTCTTCGACCTCGCGCTCTGCTCGGCGGGTGGCAGGCGGGCGCAGCAGGGCGCCGAACAACCCGCCTCGCGTGTGCAGATGGCGACCGACCTGCACGTTCTCCTGCGCGGTGAGATCTTCGAATAGCTTCGCCAGTTGGAAGGTGCGCACCAGCCCCCGCGCCGCCACTCTCTCCGGCGACAGGCCGGTGATGTCCGCGCCTTCGAACAGGACGCGGCCGGCGCTCGGCGGCAGAAAGCCGGAGATCAGGCTGAACAATGTGGTCTTGCCGGCGCCGTTCGGCCCGATCACCGCGGTGACGCCCTGCTCGGGCACGGCGAAGCTCACATCATCGACCGCCACCAGGCCGCCGAAGCGGCGGGTGACCTTCTCCAGAACCAGCCGGGTCATCGCCGCCCCCACGAGCCGGTGAGGGAGGACAGGCCGCGCGGCGCATAGATCAGCAGCAGGATGAGGGCGGCCCCGTAAGCCAGGTCCTGGTAGTCCTTGAGGCCGCGAAAGGTCTCCGGCAGCAGGCTGACGACGAGGGCACCGAGCACCGGTCCGGCAATCGTGCCGATGCCGCCGACATAGAGCATGGTGAAGGTCAGGATCACCATGTGCAGCCCGAACACCTCCGGGCTGACGAAGCCCACAACATGCACGAACAGCGATCCGGACAGCGACGCCAGCCCGGCCGAGAGCATGAAGGCGAGCAGCTTGTAGCGTGCCACCGAAATGCCGAGCGCGCGGGCCGCGTCCTCGCTGCCCGCCACCGCCGACAAGGCCCGGCCGACGCGCGAGCGGCGCAGACGCGCCGAGGCCAGGGTCGCGAGGACCACCACGGCCGACAGCACCAGCAATTGGGCGCGATCGGAAGCGGCCTCGAACGAGCCGATACCCAGGGGCGGGATGCCGGAAATGCCGGTATAGCCCTGGGTCACGGATTGCCACTCCACGGTGATCTCGTAGACGATCAGCCCGATGGCCAGCGTACCCATCGCCAAATAATGGCCCTTGAGGCGCAAGGTCGGATAGCCGATGGCACAGGCGGCGAGCAGCGCGCCCGCCATGCCCACCAGCATGGCGGGGATCGGCTCCCAGCCATAGGTGGCGGTCAGTACGGCCGAGGCATAGCCGCCGATCGCCGCGAAGGCGTTCTGGCCGAAGGATACCTGGTTGGCGAAGCCCATGAACAGGTTCAGCCCGATCACGAAGACCGCGTAGATGAGGGCGAACGAGACCACGGTGGCGATATAGCCACCCGCCACGATCGCATAGCCGACGATCGCGATCGCGGCGATCGAAGGCAACCAGCCGAGGCGAAGCCGCCGGGGGACTCTAAGCGAAGTAATGGTGAGCGAGCTCGTCATAGGAGGTGATCTCGCGTGGATCCAGGGTGGCGACAAGCCGCCCCACCGAAAGGAGGTAGGCACGAGTGGCAAGCTGCAGCGCCAGCGGCGCCTTCTGCTCGACCAGAATAATGGAAAGACCTTCCGACGCGAGCAAGCCGAGCTTATCCAGGATTTCGCCGGTCACGCGCGGTGCGAGGCCGAGCGAGGGCTCGTCCAGCAGCAGGATCTGCGGTCCCGCCATCAGGGCGCGGCCGATGGCGAGCATCTGCTGCTCGCCACCGGACATCGATCCCGCCACTTGCGACAGCCGTTCGCTGAGCCGCGGGAACAGCTCCAGGACCCGCGCCCAGCGGCGGCGGAATTCAGCGGCGTTGCGCAGCCGATAGGCGCCGAGCTCGAGGTTTTCGGCCACGGTCATCGGGCCGAAGATGCCCCGTCCCTCCGGCACCAGCACGACGCCGCGCGACGCGACCGCAACCGGATCGAGCCGGGGCAGCGGCGTGCCGCGCAGATGCACCGATCCCGTATTGCTGACCAGTCCCATGATGGCGCGCAGCAAGGTCGATTTGCCGGCGCCGTTGGGCCCGAGCACGGCGACCAGCTCGCCCTCGCCCACATGCAGGCTGACGGGATGGAGCGCCTGCACATGGCCATACCGGGCACTGAGCCCCCGTATGTCAAACAGCGGCTCGGCGACGGGTGCCGGGCGGACGTCGGTCGCTGGCGTCATGGCGGTGGCGGCTGCGCTCACTGCACCACCTTGATCTGCCCATCGACGATGGTGGCGAGCACGAAGGGGTTCTGGGTGATCCCCTGATGCACCGTCGGCGAGAAATTATAGAGGCCGGTGGTGCCCTGGAAACCGGTGATGGTCTCGTAGGCATCGCGTACCGCCGGCCCGTCGAACGACTTGCCCTTCTCGATCGCGGCCACCGTCAGCATCAGGCCG
>Ga0179596_10000135_pt1 | contig 58217 bp, 54 predicted proteins | sample CZODoug1_1_08_16_FD_155494 | JGI IMG/M metagenome (GOLD analysis project Ga0179596, IMG submission 155494) | Vadose zone soil fungal communities from Angelo Coast Range Reserve, California, USA - CZODoug1_1_08_16fungal (Illumina Assembly) | ecosystem: Environmental > Terrestrial > Soil > Vadose... | reverse complement strand
CTGATCAGCGATATCGCCAGCCAGACCAACCTATTGGCGCTCAATGCCACGATCGAGGCGGCGCGCGCGGGCGAGCACGGCAAGGGCTTCGCCGTGGTCGCGAACGAGGTCAAAAGCCTGGCCAACCAGACCGCCCGGGCGACCGAGGATATCGCCGCCCAGATCAGCGAGATCCAGGGGGCAACCCAACAGGCGGTGAGCGCCATCCAGGGCATCGGGGCCACGATCACCGAGATCAGCGCGATTGCCGGAACCATCGCCGCGGCGGTCGAGGAGCAAGGGGCGGCGACCCAGGAGATTGCTCGCAACGTGCAGCAGGCGGCGTTCGGCACGGGCGAGGTGACCGAGAATATCGGCACGGTGAAGCAGGCTTCGGCCGATACCGGTGCCGCGGCTCGAAACGTACTCTCCGCCGCCGATGACGTGTCGCGGCACGCCATCGATCTTAGCCAGGAAGTCGACGGCTTCCTGGCCGGGGTGAAGGCCGCTTGACCGCACCCCCGATCGAATGACGGCCCCGTAGGGCCGACACCATCGGCCGCGTTCCTCGGTGGTCGTTCACGTCTGACCAACGGGGCTTGGCGCGACGATAGCGTCCCACTCCGGCATGGAGAGGTGGAGCACCTGGTAGCGGATGCCGGATGTCTCGTGGGCCGCATCCCGCCAGAGCGTGAAATGCACCAAACTCCAGCTCAGCGGATCTACCGCCAGCGCGCTGGAATGGACGCCGGGCAGGTTTGCCCGTCGCCGCATCTCGCCGAGTGCCGCCTCGACCGCCGCGGTCGGGTCGGCGTCGGCGGCGATCGGTTCGATAAGCCGGGTCGCCTGCACGGGGGTCGATCCCCATGCCGGGCCCTGGGCGCAGGCCACGCCTGTCCAGTGCCGCACGGCAGGGCGGCCGAACGAGGTGACGATGTTGCCGAAGCCGCCGCCTCCCCATAGGAAGCGATTCATGCCGCCGATCGAGGCCCAAAGGTAGAACGGCGCGTAGTGATTGACCGGCGAATCATCGATGCCGCGCTCGCGGATCAGATAGGCCTTGAGCCCGAGCCCCGGAAAATTGTCGAGCAGCGGCCCCTTCGAGGCGACGCGTTTCCGGATGATGCTCATGTCGTAATCGGCCGGCAGCGCTATCTCGTATTGCATGGCGTACATAGCGGTATCTCTCCGAATCACGCGTGATTGGCGACAGAGGCCCGATGGCCTTGATGTTTCCACCATGTCACCTGCGGATTGATCCTGAAAATCAGGAAATATTGTACTGTTGATCCTGAAAAATGGGACGATATTCATGCGTCGGCTAACCTTCGATCTGGACGTGCTGCGCAGCTTCGTGGCCGGCATCGAACTCGGCAGCTTCGCCAAAGCGGCCGATCGATTGGGTCGTTCCACCTCTGCGGTCAGCGCCCAGCTCAAGAAATTGGAACAACAGGCCGGGACACCGATCTTCCGCAAAGCCGGCCGGGGCCTGGCATTGACCGAAGCCGGCGAGACGATGCTGGCCTATGCCCGTCGGCTCATCGATCTCAACGACGAGGCAGCGACGGCGATCGGCGGTGTCGACCTGGAGGGTTGGGTAAGGCTGGGCGTGCAGGAGGATTTCGGCGAGGCGGTGCTGCCCCAGGTGCTCGGTCGCTTTGCCCGGGCACATCCCAAGGTCAAGATCGAGGGCAGGGTCGCTCGCAATGCCGACCTGCTGGAACGGGTGACCTCGGGGCGGCTCGATCTGGCGCTCGCCTGGGATGATGGGGGCGGCACCTTCCGTGGCGAACCGCTTGCCGCGTTGCAGATGCGTTGGATCGGTCCCACCGCTCGTGAGGGCAAGGACCGAGAAGCCGGCCCGCCTGAAGGCTGGTCCGCGTCGGCGGGGGAGCCGTTGCCGTTGGTCCTGTTCGAAGCGCCCTGTCTGTTCCGCACCGCCGCTGCCGCGGCGCTCGACAGGGCCGACATCCCTTGGCGGGTCGCCTTCACCAGCGCCAGCCTCGGCGGTTTATGGGCGGCGACCGCCGCCGGCCTCGGTCTTACCGTCCGTACGCGTTTGGGGTTGCCACCCGGCGTCGCCGCTTTGGAGGATGGCCTGCCGGATCCGCTACCGTCACTGCCGCTGGTGCTTCACCAAGCCGAAGCGGACCCCGGACCTGCCACGTCCCGGCTCGCCGAGATCGTGCGCGACGCCGTGCGCGATGCCACGGGATGACATCACCGCAGGCCGAGCTGCTCGATCACCTCGGCGACCTTCCGCTGTGCCGCATCGGGCAAGGGCAGAATCGGACGCGGCGGCACGGCGTGGCAGATGTCGAGCAGGTTGGCGGCTGCGTAGACGACGCGCAAGCTGCTGAACTGCTTGAAAATATCCCACAACGGCCGCATCTCGGCATTCAACCGTCGGGCCTCGGCCGCCTCTCCGCTCAAGGCGGCCCGGACGATTTTGAGGCAGGGCTCCGGAAACAGTCCGCCTGCCACGCTGTACCAGGTGCCGGCACCAGCCAGCAGGGCCTCGGTCGCGTGCCAATCCACGCTGCAGCCGAGCGAAAAGCCCTTCGGGATCACCTCGCGCAGCCCGCGCAGATGGTCGGCGATCGTCTCCGCACCCGGTGCCGGGCTCTTCACCGCATGCAGATTGGGCAGTTGGCTCAGCCGGCCGATCAATGCGGGGCTGAAGGCGAAATGGGTGGTACCGGGATTGTCGTAGATGCAGAGCGGCAAGCTGCTCGCCCGCGCCACCGTCGCGAAATGCTCGAACACCTCGTCATCGTTCAGCGGAGTGTAGGAGACCGGGGCCAATAGCCCGGCCGCTGCACCGGCCGCTTCAGCGTCCTGGCTCAGCCGTACGGCCTCATCGGTCCGCAGCGCGCCGATCCCGACCAGGATCGGGATCCGTCCCCGCGCCTGCTCCACCGCCGCCTCGATGGTCCGCCGCCGTTCGGCGCGGGTGAGGTAGGGATAAGACCCGGTGCTTCCCAGCAAACCGATGGAATCGACCCCGGCTGCCAGCAGCCGGGCGAGCAGCCCCCGCAACGCTTCGAGATCGACCCGGCCATTGGCATCGGTCGGGGTGATGGGGAATGCGGAAAGGCCTTCGAAGAGCGGCATGACAAACCTTAAGACACGGTGACTGTTGGGGAAAAGCGCACCATCCGCGATCTTGGTAGCAGCCGAGTGATACGGCAAACAGGACCACAATAGGCCTGTTCGATCGGGCCACTTATCGCCAATCGCCGGCGCATTAGACCGGCAGCACCAGCGAGTTGTCGATCAGTGTTGTGTCATAGACGCAGTCGCGCTGCTTCAGCCGCAGCCGGCCATCGACCCGGGCGAAGACATCGAAATACCGGCCGGCCTGATGGATGGTGGTCTTCTCGTCGACAAGGGTTTGCAGCACCAGATAGGTTGCCCGCGCCGTCACCAACCCATCCGTTACGTCCAGGATGCGCGTGTTGCTGACATGGTGCAGCAGAGTGCGCGGCGCATACATGGCGGTGTTCAACAGCGCGAAGACCCGGTCCTTCAGCATGCCGGCGCCCTCGCAATAGACCAGCCCGACCGGCAGGCCGGCATCGGCGTTCTCGCGCGCGGTAATGCGGTAGACGGCGTCTTCGGTGAAGAAGTCCGGCCATTCCGGCAGCCGATCCTCATCCAGCACGGCGCAGTATTCGGCGTTGAACTCCTCGATCTCCAGGCGCAGCGCGCGGCTTGTGGCGATATCCAGCGTCATCGGCCTAAAGCCCCATAACATCGCGGTAGTGCCGGTACATCGACCGGATCGCCGCTTCGCTGATCAGCGTGGTGGAGGTGCCCTCCTTGGTGCCGTCCAACTCGACCAGGCCGGCGCCGGGGATCGATTTGCGCAGCCCGTCCTGCACGAACTTTATCGCCTCGTTATCCTCGAAGCCCAGGAACCCGGACGGTCCCATCAGATTGCCCTGGCGCAGCCGGTGCCGGGTCATTTCCGGCGTGTCGCCCTCATACCCGAACATCGTCCAGACCATGGTGAATTCGTGCGGGCCATGCGGCACGATCTGCCGCGTGCCCAGCGTGTTCAACTCGCGCTGCACGATCAAATTGGGCCAAATCGTCTGCATGGTCACCGACCAGGGCGAGTCGAATTCCTTAACGTAATCGAGCAGGCGCGGGTCGTGCAGCGTCATGCCGTCCTGAAACGCCCGCATCTCCTGCTTGCTGGTCTCGTCGACCGACGGCTTACCATCGCCCTTGGCCGAGGCCATGGTGCCGTGGCGTCCGGTCGGATCGACGATCATCGCCGATTTGTTGCCGGCCACCAGCAGGCCGAAGCTGACCAGATAGGAATGCAGCAAGGTCGCGTGATACGGGTCCTTGAGGTTCTCGTGATAGAGCTTCCAATTGGCCGGCAGGATGTTGCGGTAATAGCCCAGGATGGTCAGCTTGCGCCCGTCGAACGCGGCATCGAAGTCGGTCAGGATCTCGGGGCCCAGATACTCCTCCAGCGACGGCATGTCGGTCGCAAAGGAGGCGAACACCACACCCCGGCGCGTCGTCACGGAGAGTTGCTTGAGGCCGTGCTCCTCCAGCTTGAAACTGGGGGGCATACCGCCTTCTTTTTTTACGCCGCGACGGAACGGCACGGCACTTAGATTGCCGGCGAGGTCATAGGTCCATTGATGGTACGGGCAGACGAATTCCGTCGCCGTGCCGCGCTGGTGGCGGCAAAACTCAGCCGCGCGATGGGCGCAACGGTTCTCGAAGACGCGGATGACACCGTCCATGTCGCGCGCCACGACCACCGGCGTCGGTCCGACATGGGAGCGCCTGAAATCGCCCGGACCGGAGATCTCCGCCTCCAGAGCCACATAATTCCAGGTAGGTCCGTGGAAAATCCGCTCGACCTCGCGCTCATAGACCGCTTGGCTGGTGTAGACCCAGTCGGGGATCCGGGCCAAGCCCTCCGCCGGCCAGGCCGGGATGTCCGAGCCGTCAGGGGAGCCGGGACGGATGGCAGGCGGGCCCCCCGCGATACGCGCGATCGACATGTGCGTTCCCTCGATGAGCATCCTACGCCTGAACAGGTCGGCGAATTTAATCAGTATGCCGCGTATTGTTGTGAATGCAACAACGCGATAGGCTTCCTAACCGGACTCGTTCAGTCCCCGCGCAGGAGATCATCATGGCGCTTCAGCCCTTGGCGACAAAAGGCAATTTCTTTCACATCTACGATTTTCGGGTGAAGCCGGGGATGGGCGAGGACTTCATCCGGCTGTTCGACGAATTCGATTATTCCGATGCCAACCCGATGCATAAATCACCGGCCCAGGTGAAGGATGGTGTGCTGTGCCGTGATGTGACCGACCCAGATCATTTCTACCTGGTCGGCGAATGGTCTGACATTCAGATCCATGCCGGCATCCGCACCGTGCTGGCGGGCATGAAGCCCGCCTTCATCGGCCTGATCGAGGGTGGCAAATTCGTACCGACCTATGCCGAGATCGTCAGCAGCACGCCACAGGAATTGCTGGACAAGGCGGCGGGGTAAGCTCCCGCCCTTCTAAAAGCAACCGCTGGAGCTCTCGGCGCTGCACATCTGCCCGGTGCCGTAGTTGTAGTAGGTGCGGCTGACGTGATGGTAACTCCACATGTTGCCCTCCTCGTCGAAGCCCCATTGGTCGTGATCCGGGGCGTCGCGGCCGGGCATGAAGGAGTCCAGATCCTTCGAGCCCAGCCGGTCGGTGTACCGGGGCTTCGAGGCGCCATCGCCCGGTTTGGGACAGATGATATTGCCGGATTGCCGGTCGAAGCGACAATCGGCCCATGCGGGCGCCGCCATCGCCGGCAGGCCGATGAAGAGGCCGGCCAAGAGGATCGTCATGCGCATGAGGCCGCTCGCCGGAAAGCCGCTACGAGGACGACAGTGTACAGGGCGCCGGCCACCGAGGGCCAGCGGTCGCTTCCGGGTCACTACGCCATCGTGGGATGGCTCGGCAGGTTTTTATGATAAGAGCTTCCACGACCGCGGCGGCCCCACCACAAACCGGCAAGAACCACAATCCATCGACCGTGTGGCCGGTGCCGGACACGTTCCGCGGTGTCTACTCGCACGCCTTCGAAGTGCCCACGGGTAAGCGGCTGCTCTTCATTTCCGGGCAAGTCGGTGTGGCGCCGGATGGGACATTGCCGTCCGATTTCGCCGTTCAATGCGAGCAAGCGATGGACAATGTGGAAGCCCTGCTGGAGGCGGCGGGGATGGCCAGGGTGGATATCGTCAAGCTCACTTACTTCCTGACCCGTGCGGAGGACGCGCCAACGCTTGGCCAGATCAGGCGTCGCCGCTGGGCCTCCGACCAGGCGCCATCGGTTACGGCACTCGTCGTATCGGCGCTCGCGCGTCCCGAATACCTTTTCGAGATCGAGGCCATCGCGGCGGCGGGCTAAGCGCGTGATCGACCGAAGGGTGCCGGGTTGAGCGGGGAACCGGCATAGGTGAGACTGCCCTCAACGCTCTCCCTCATTCATGTCGGCTTATAACTACCGTCATCAAGCCCGCTAAGGATCATCCCTGCATCGAGGCAATAGGGGCTGATACGCGACTTCCGAATTTCGTCGAACACCGGTCGTGCCTCTTGCGGTATCAGGCCCAGAAGCTTATTGGCGGCGTTCAAACGCACCTGCCAATTCGCATGAGAAAAGAGCGGTGCGAGGGCTAGCCGGGCAGCCGGCCCTCGCGAACGGAGTTCCGCATCGATTGCCGCAATTTGATGATAAAATCGAGTATAGCGTTTCGTATCATCGGCCAGCAGGGCGTCGTCTTGCAGTAGGCCGAGTGTCACGAAGCGATCAACAAGATCGGTTAGGCTAAGTGCGGATAGATCAGTTTTTTTCATTTCATTCATGTCGGCTTATAACTACCGTCATCAAACCCCCTAAGCGTCGTCCCTGCATAAAGACAATATGGGCTGATACGGGACCGTAGAATTTCGTCGAACACCGGTCGTGCCTCTTGCGGCACGAGGCCTAGAAGCTTATTGGCGGCGTTCAAACGCACCTGCCAATTCGCATGGGAAAGAAACGGTGCGAGGGCCAGCCGGGCGGCCGGTCCCCGTGAACGAAGCTCCGCATCGATTGCCGCTATTTGACGGTAGAATCGATTGTAGCGAGTTGTATTGCCGTCTAGCAGGGCTTCATCTTGCTGTAGGCCGAGTTTCACAAAACGCTCGACGAGATCGGCTTTCGTCAATGCTGAAAGATCGATCTTTCTCATTATTTTAGCGCCCCGATGTCTTTCAATCCCTGCAAGCCGACCTCATAACGCTCCTCATAGCTTTTGCCCTGAAGATAGTCGCGAGGTGTCTTGCCCCCATACCGATCATTCTCTGTCTGATACCAGTCGTTGAGTTCCCAATGCTTGAACGTCGAGATGCCAGCACATCGGATCGTGCCAGATTACCTATCGGTTACTGTCAGTCAAGAACAAATAAGCAACATGAGGCCGGGGCATAGGATGGCCCGGCCGCAGGAAGATCACCCGAAGCGCGCTAAACTGAACGGAGCGAGGTCGATCGGCGGGGGCCGGTCGGCGACGAGATCGGCGATGCAGCGGCCGGTGATAGCGGCCTGGGTCAGGCCCAGATGCTGATGCCCGAAGGCATAGGTTAGGTTGCGGTGCCGCGCGGCCCGGCCGATCGCCGGCCGGCTGTCGGGGAAGGATGGACGGAAGCCCATCCAGCGCGTGGCGCCGGACCGGTCCAGCCCCGGCAGATAGGGCTTGGCCAGGTCGAACAGGATGTCCGACCGGCGCGGGTTCATCGGCGCCTTGATGCCGGCCATCTCGACCGTGCCCGCCAGGCGCAGGCCGTGGTTCATCGGCGTCACGCAGAACGATGTTTCGGCCATGATGCAAGGCCGGTGCAGCGTGACGTTCGGTGCCGGCAGCATCAGGTGATAGCCCCGTTCGGTCTCGATCGGCGCCTTGTAGCCCAAGTGTCGCATCAGCTTGCCGGACCATACCCCGGCGGTGATCACCACGCGCTGGGCGGTGATGACGCCCTGGTCGGTCATGATCTGCCAGCTGCCGTCCTCCGCCGGGGTCAAGCCCAGCACCTCGGCCCGGCGGATCTCGCCGCCGTCGCGCAGGATCGCCTCGGCGAAGCGCGTGCCCAGGGCCTGCGGATCGGCGCAGCGCGCGGCACTCGGGTAATAGACGCCGCCGGCCAGATCGGGGCTCAAGCCTGGTTCCAACTCCCGCAGGGCGCCGGGTGACAGCGCCTCGGCCGGGATGCCGTGCCCGATCTGCAGCGGGATCTGGGCGATTGTCGAGTCCAGCATCGACCGTGTCCGGCAGGCGACGAGGCCGCCCTGCCGGGTGACCAAATCGCCCGCGCCCGCGCGCTGCAGCAACGGCAGGTAGCTTTGCACCGCCAGCTGATTGAGGCTCGCCAGCGCCGCGGTCGAGGCGGTGAAAGTACCGGGCCGCGCCGCCGCGAGAAAGCGCAGCCCCCAGGGGATCAGCCGAGGCAGATAGGCCATGCGGATGACCAGTGGACCCATCGGGTCGAGCAGCATGCGCGGCAGCCGGTGCCAGATGCCCGGCTCCGCCAGCGGGAAGATCTCGCTCTCGGCGAGGTTGCCGGCATTGCCGGAGGAGCAGCCGCTCGCCGGCTCCGCCGGATCGAGCAGCAGCACCCGATGTCCGTCCGCCTGCAATTGCAGCGCCGTCGCCAGCCCAACGATGCCCGCCCCGACGATGATCGTTTTGCCTGCTTCCACCCCGAAGATCCCCCCAATCATGCCCCGCCGTCACTGAATAGCGACGTTCCCGGACGACGCAATGCCAATCCGGTGCCGGTGCCTCAGGGGAGGCTAACCCGCCTTCCGCTGCTCCGCCGCATAGGCCAGGTACTGCTCCCGCAAGCCGAGCGCGAAGGAGCCGGCTCGGCCATTGCCGATCACCGCGTCGTCGATCTGGCTGACCGGCAAGGCGAGGCTGGTGGCGCTGCTGACGAACGCCTCGCGCGCCGCCTTCGCCTCGGCCACGGTGAAGGGCCGTTCGACCAGGGTAAGGCCCTGCCGCTTGGCGATCTCGATCAGGGTCAACCGGGTGATGCCGTTCAGGATGCCGTGATAGGGCGCGCGGGTGACGAGTTCGCCGGCCTGGGTCACGATCCAGGCATTGGTGCTGGTGCCTTCGGTGACGAAGCCGTCCCGATCGACCTGCCACGCCTCATAGGCGCCGGCATCCCGCGCCGCCTGCTTGCCCAGCACGACCGGCAACAGCGAGACCGATTTGATGTCCGACCGCGTCCAGCGGATATCCGGGATCGTGATGACGCGCACGCCGGCTTCCAGGGTCGCCTGGCTGGTCGGCTTCGCGCGTCGCGACGTCATCACGACCTGCGTCTGCGGGTTCGCCGGAAAGCCGTGATCCCGCGGTGCGACGCCGCGGGTCATCTGCATATAGATGATGCCGTCGCGCACCCGGTTACGCCGTACAACCTGGCGCATCACCACGCTCAGCGCCGCCTCGGTCATCGGTACTGCGATGCGCAATTCGCTCAAGGACCGCCATAGCCGGGCGAGGTGCAGCGCCTCATCGACGAACTTGCCCTCGAACACCGCCACGACCTCGTAGACGCCATCGGCGAACTGATACCCGCGGTCCTCGATGTGCACCGCCGCATCGGCATGCGGGACATAACGGCCGTTGACATAGGCGATGCGGGACATGGCGGGTAGTGCTCCGGGGTGGGTGGGTTAAGTGCCCAGGATATCGAACCTCTGGCGGGAGGTGTCAACTTTTGAGCGAGCGGGACACTCGGCGCGCCGAACGACACGATCTCCGCGTGTCGTTCGGGACAAACCACCGCTATGCCCCGTCATGGAGCCGCAATCACTCCGCGGCCATGACCACCGGTGATGTATCGGCGACGATGTCCACGTTCACCTCGCCGGCGAGTACCTTCCTGGCCAGGGGCAGGTCCAGGTCCTTTTCCCAGGCGCCGATCACCACCGTGGCGACGCAGTTGCCGATCAGGTTGCCGAGGGCTCTTGCCATGCCGATAAACCAGTCGATCGACAGCACGAGCACCAGCCCGATCGCCGGGATCGCCGGCACGGCGTTCAACGTGGCCGCCAGGATGACGATGGCGGAACCCGGCACGCCATGGGCACCCTTGGAGGTCACCAGCGAGATGCCGAGCACCAGCAGAAGATCGCCGAACGACAGGGGCGTATTCGTCGCCTGCGCGATGAAGACGGTCGCCAAGGTCAGGTAGATGGAAAAGGCGTCCAGATTGAATGAATAGCCCGTCGGCACGACCAGGCCGACGACGGAGGGCTTGACGCCCATGCGTTCGAGCTTGCGCATGATCTGGGGCAGCACCGCATCGGATGACGCGGTGGCGAGCACGATCGTCAGTTCCTCGCGGAAATAGGCCAGGAAGCGCAGGATGTTCAGGCCGGTGGCCACGCGCATCACGATGCCGAGCACGACGATCACGAAGAAGGCGACCGACACCCAGAACAAGGCGACCAGGGAGATGAGCTGGCGAAGCGAGCCGACGCCATACTGCCCCACGGTATAGGCGACGGCGCCCAACACGCCGAGCGGTGCTAGGCGGACGATCAGGCCCATGGCCCGAAACAGCACCATGGAGACGGTGTCGACCAACGCCGCGACCGGCTTGCCGGGCTCACCGACCAGGGCCAGGCTGACGCCGAAGATGATGGCGAAGAACAAGACCTGCAGCACGTCGTTGCGCGACAGCGCATCGAACGAGGTGGTCGGGATGATGTTTAGGATGAAGCTGCCGATGCCGCCGCCCTGCAGCTTATGCGCGTTGTCGGCGTAGGTGCTCAGGGCGTGGCTATCCAGACTGGCCGTGTTGATGTTCATGCCCGCCCCGGGCTGCACCACGAAAGCGAGCACCAAGCCGACGACCAGCGCCACCGTCGTCATGCATTCGAAATAGAGCAGAGCCTTGCCGCCGACCCGGCCGACCTTCTTCAAGTCACCCGCCCCGGCGATGCCATGAACCACCACGCAGAAGACGATCGGTGCCACGATCATCGAGATGAGCTTCAGAAACGCATCGCTGAAGAATTTGAGGCCGGTGGCGAAGCCTGGGGTCGCCACGCCCAGCACGATGCCGAGGAGGAGGGCGACCACGACCTGCACAAACAGCGATTTGTACAAGGGCGATGGTTTCTTTGGCGGGGCAACCGGAATGGCGTTAGCGTTCATGGCGGGCTTCCTATTCTAGGATGATGGGCGGCTCATTTCTCTTCATGGCCTTTGTGAGGGGGGTTTCGACTGGGCTGCTTAGGCCCAGGGTCACCCGCTGCCCCCCTTTCTGGGGGACAGCTGTAATGCCTGGCGCAGATCGAGCAGCGGATCGCGGTCGATGCGCTTGGTGAGGCCGCCTTCGACACTGCCGATATGTGCCGTCATCAGCTCGGCCGCGCGCCGCAGGTCGCCCGTGGCGAGGGTGTCGGTGATGCGCTCGTGGTCGTCGCAGGATTCGGTCGCGTCATGGGTGGATTGGTAGAGCGCGGAAATCAGTACGGTACGTGCCGTCAGGTCGCGCAGGATGTCGGCCAGAATGTGGTTGCCGAAGGCCTCGACCATGCAGACATGGAAGTCGCCCAACAGATAGCTGCGCGCGCCGACATCGTCGGACCGGATGGCCTCGCGTTCCTGCTCGATGTGGTGGCGCAGCTTGGTGATGACGTCCGGCTCTACCGTCGCCACCGTGCTCAGAATGCCCATTTCTATGGCGCAGCGTGCCTGGAACGCTTCCTGGGCTTCCTTCAGGGAGGGCTCGATCACGAACCAGCCCCGTCGCGGGCTGACCTGCACGATCCCTCTGGTCTCGAGCCGAATGAGGGCTTCCCGCACCGAGGTGCGCGAGACCTCGAACAATGTCGCCAGGTCCTGCTCGCCCAGCCGCATCCCCGCCCGGATGCTTCCGGCGAGGATCGCATCCACGATCACACGGTCAATCGGCGGAGATTTCGGGTCCATCGGCAGTCATGCTCATCAGCCTTGCATACAAGACTGATGAGCAATACGCGTGCCAGAGGGCGCTGGCTCCCCGCTTTCGCTACTTCCCCTGGAACACCGGCTTGCGCTTTTCCATGAAGGCGCGTCTTCCCTCGATATAGTCCTCGCTGGCGAAGCATCGCCGCACCAATTCCTCGCACATCGCGCGGTCGAGTTGATCGGGCGTGCGGGTTAGCTCGTCGATGGTGCGCTTGGCGGCCAGCATGGTCAGCGGCGCGTTGGCGGCGATCTGGTCGATGGTGGCGCTGATGAAGGCGTCCAAATCGTCGACCGGGACCACGCGGGTAAGCAGGCCCATGGCATGGGCCTCGGTCGCGGTGAATTGCCGGGCGGTGAAGAAAATCTCTTTGGCGTGGGACGGGCCGACCAGGTCGACGAGTTTCTTCACGCCACTCCACCGATAGCCCAGGCCCAGCTTCGCCGCGGGGACGGCCAGCCGCGCATCGTCGGCGGCGATGCGCAGATCGCAGGACGAGGCGATGCCGACGCCGCCGCCGATGCAAAAGCCGCGGATCATGGCGATGGTCGGCTTCGGCGATGCGGCGAGGCGATTGGTCGCGGTCTCGCCGACGCGATCGTAATGGGCGACGGCGGCCGGGTCGGCGCGCTGCTGCTCGAATTGCGAGATATCGGCACCGGAGACGAAGGCCTTGTCGCCGGCGCCGCGCAACACGATGACGCGCACCGCCGAATCGGCCTCGAACCGGTCGAGAATGGTCGGAATCGCCTCCCACATGTCGAGCGAGACGGCGTTGCGCCGGTCCGGGTTGTTGAAGATCATCCAGCCGACGGCGCCGTCGATCTCGGCGATCATCCGTTCGGTCGCCAACTCCAATCGCATATCCATTGTCTCCTGATGGTTATCGCTCAGACGATCTTGCGCGCCTTGAGATCGTCGATATCGGCCTCAGCATAGCCGATCTCGGCCAAGATGGCGGCGGTGTGCTCGCCCGGATCCGGCGAGTGCGTGCTGAGTTTGGACGGCGTCCGGCTTAGGGTCATCGCCTGGCCGATCAGATTTTGGGTGCCGAGCGTAGGGTGTTCGACTGGCTGCACGATACCCAGATGGCGCACCTGCGGATCCTCGAAAACCTGATCGATCGTGTTGATCGGCCCGCAGGGCACGCCGACCCGGTTCAGCGCCTCGACCCAATGATCGGTCGCGCGGGTCCGGGTGATCGCCTCGATGCCGGCATTCAGCGCGTCCCGGTTGGCCGAACGCTTGGCATCGGTCGCGTAGTCCGGTGCCACCGCGAGGTCCGTCGCCCCCAGCACGTCGCAGAGCAGGCGATACATGTCGTTGCCGCTGGCGGCGATGTTGACATGGCCGTCGCTGGTGCGGAACACGCCGGTCGGGATGCTGGTCGGGTGATTGTTGCCGGCCTGGCCCGGCACATCGCCGGCCAGCAGGAAGCGGGCGGCCTGGAAATCCAGCATGGCGATCTGCGCGCCGAGCAGGGAGGACTGCACCCATTGGCCGAGGCCGGATACGTCGCGCTCCAGCAACGCCACCAGGATGCCTTGGGCGCAGAACAGCCCGGCGGTGAGGTCGGCGATCGGGATGCCGACGCGCACCGGGCCTTGCCCCGGCAATCCGGTGATCGACATCAACCCGCCCATCCCCTGGGCGATCTGATCGAAACCCGGCCGATCGCGATATGGCCCGTCCTCGCCGAAGCCGGAGATGCTGCCATAGACCAGCTTGGGGTTCAGCGCGCGCAGGCTCTCGTAGTCGATGCCCAGTCGGCGCTTCACATCCGGGCGGTAGTTCTCGACCAGCACATCGGCCTCGGCAACCAGGCGCTTTAGGATCGCCAGCCCCTCCGGTTGTTTCAAATCGAGCGTCAGGCTGCGCTTGTTGCGGTGCAGGTTCTGGAAATCCGGGCCGTGCCGAGGGCCGCCCAGCCCGGCATCATTGGGCCGCGGCAGGGCCTCGACCTTGATAACCTTGGCGCCCCAATCGGCCAATTGCCGCACGCAGGTCGGGCCGGCCCGCACGCGCGTGAGGTCGAGCACCGTGAATCGCGCCAGCGGCCCCGTCATCGTCGATGGCTCGCCATCGCCCGTATGCTGCTCCTCACTCATTGGCCCGTCACCTCCGCAACTTCGCTGAACGCCAGCATGACCCATCCCGCGGGCTCATGCACCATCCCCTGGGTTACACCGGCATCACCCGGACCAGCTCTATGGGCTCGGCGAAACCGCGCACTGTCGCGGTCTCGCGCCGGACCGGCTGGTCGATCAGCAGGGCGGCGACCTCCGGTTCGTCGGCCAGGCTGGCGGATAGAATGATGTCGCCGCCCAGGCTCTGCTGTTGCAGCCGCGCGGCCAGGTTCACCGTGCTGCCGAAATAATCCAGCCGGTCGTTCAGCGTCACCGCGATGCAGGGACCGGTATGCAAGCCGACCTTAATGATCAGCGGCGGCACCGCTTCGACCCGCGCCGTGGTTGCGTGGATGGTTAGGGCGGCGCGGATCGCGGCGGCTGGTTCGCTGAACGCGGCCATCACCGCGTCGCCGATCGTCTTCACGATCGCCCCGTCATGATCGCGCACCAGGGCGGTGAGGGCGGCGTAGTGCTCGCGCACCAAGCGATAGGCGCCGGCATCCCCCAGCCGGTCATACAGCGCCGTCGATGCCTTGAGATCGGTGAACAGCAGGGTCACCTGGCCGATGCCGACCTCGTCGCCCGGGCGCAGCGCCTCGGTCGCGAACAGGTCGCGGAAGGCCTGCAGGGTGGTCGCCCGATGGGCGGTCAGCGCGTCGCGGATCCAGTCGCGCCGCTCGATCACCAGGGTTCGCCGGATATCGCCCCCGTTCACCATTTCGATGCCGCCAGTTACCCTATTGTCGGTCACCATGTCGCCGATCCGCACCTCGGCATCGGCGAGTTCTATCGCCGGACAGCCATCCGGACCGATCGACAGATCGACCTCGCCGCCCGGCTCGCGCGTCCTGATGCGATATTCGCCTTCCGGCAAGGTGATCGGGATATGCCGGTGCTCGCCCGGGCTCAAAACCTGCTGGACCACCACATGGGGCGTCGACTGTGGCCCGCTCAGGCAATAGGCGCCGTCCGCGACCGGGCGGATGGTCGGTGCCGGCTCGAACACCAATTCGACATTGCGCATGAAATCTCGGCCATAGCCGATGTTGCAGGATGGGCAATGCACGGTGAGCGGCAGCTGGTCGAGGCTGGGCACGCTGATTTTCGCACCGCGACATCTCGGGCAGAGCAGGTCCCAGCGTAGTACCAGCATCCCGACCGTGACGGCGGCCAGGCACAGCTCGATCACCGGTCGGTCCGCGACACCCCAATGCCGGGCCAGCGCCAGCGGGCGCAGCCGCTCGATGTCGAGCGCACCTGCCTCCAGCAGGTGGTCGGCGAGCCGCGGTGCCAGCGGATGGCCCGCCTCCTTCAACCGTCGCACCATGGCGGCGGCGCGCTCCCGTGCCAACGGCGGCAGTACCGGCGGCGGCGCCTTGAAGGCGGCGCTCGGCGGATCGGCCGGAGAGGCATCAGCCAGCATTTCGCCGGCTTCCCGAACCAACCGGTCGAGGCTACCCAGCAGCTTGTCCAATGACCCGATGGCGAGCCAGGCTCGCCCAAGCAACGTCGCCGGGGCCGCCGCCACCGTATAGACCACCCGTGTGCCGTCCGGCACGGGCTCCAGCGCCAGGCGAAGCTCAAAGCCGGCGAGGGGCCCCTTGCTGAAAAGCCGACGCTGCCGGAACATGCTGTTTTCCAACCATTCGGCGGGTTCTTCCTCCCATTCCAGATCGAAGCGGCCGCTGGTGGTGCGGCCGATCTGCAGGACCGATCCGTCCGGGATCACCGTCTCGGTCAGCGTATAGCGCGGCAGGAACCCGCCGGCCTCGTTCAACCGCTCGGTGCTGCTCAGCCACGGCCACAACGCCTCGGGTGGGACCGGCAGATGCCGGCTGCCCTGCCGGGTCTGCCAGGCGGCGCTATCGCTCATTGTTGCCCTCTCGACGCCAACATTCTACCCGATCCCATCTTACCCGGCCGATGTCTTCGCGGTTACCACAAACCGGTGTCCAGAAGGACCTGGATCGCGGCACAATTATTATACGCTCTAACGACATAGCTTGGATGCCTCGGGGGACGGGCCGCCGCCACGCGTTTCGCCCCAGGGTGCCAGAAACCAGGGACATGAACCTATGAAACACCGCTTATCCGGGGCTATCGCCCTCGCTCTCATAGCTGCCACCGGCGGATCGCTGGCCTTGCTCGACGTGATCCCCCTCGCCTCGGCCCAAACCACTCCGGATCAAGCGTCACCCCGTCACCCGGGGCCGCGCCCGACCGAGCACATCGAGGGTAAGCTCGCGTTCCTCAAAACCGAACTCAAGATCACCCCGGCGCAGGAACCGCAATGGGGGCGGCTGGCCGCGGTCATTCGCGACGGCGCTGCCAAGATGGAACAGTCGATGGCGCGCGCGCGCGCCGACCGTGACAACGCCTCGGCGATCCAGCGGCTGGAGATGGGGGTCGCGATGGCCGATGCGCGGGCGGCGGAGATGCATGCGGTGCTCGATGCCGCCCAGCCGCTTTACGCGACCTTCACCGACGAGCAGAAGAAGGCGGCCGACACGTTGATGCCGCATCACGGGTGGGGTGGTCCGCACCATCCGTAAGAGGCGCGGTCTTGCCGGGAGGCGGCTTTACGCTTCCCGGTAGGACAGCAGCAGCAGTCCGATAAAGACGAAGCAGACCGGCCAGATCCAGCCCGGCACGCTGGCTCGGTTCTGCGGGATTCGCAGTTCCAGCCACCGCGCCCAGCCCGCGGTGACGCCTGCCAGCGCCAACGGTGTATGCGTCAACTCGATCAGCAGCTGATCCTTGACGTTCGAGATCGCGTGGGTGTGGGTAAGCAGCAGGGCGGCCCCCACGGCGGTGATCAGCGGAAACACCAGCGGCGGCGTCGGCGAGGTCAGCCGGCCGGTGCGCACCATCCATTCGAAAATGCCGAAGCCGATGATCAGCGTGACGAAGATGCGGTGTTGCACCACCTCGATATCGCGCAGGCTGTCAAAGAAGCCGATCTCGCCGAGCGGCCATACCTCCGGATCCGATCGCAGGAACAGGAACAGCGCCAGCGCCAGGAACAAGAGAGGCCAATGGCGGGCGATCGGCACCCAGCCGGTTCGATCCAACAGCGCGCAGAGCCCGATCGCCAGCACCAGAATGCCCGACCAATGGTGGTTGTATTCCGACCAGGCGATATCCTCGGCGTTGCGCGGCGGCAGATATCCCGAACCCGGAATGAAGGCGGGTGGAGCGGCGGTCTTTTCCTTGGCAGCCTCGGCGTCGAGCTGCGCCTGCAGATGCGGGATCGCCAGCCCGTCGTAGTCGGGCGAGGCGAGATCGGGCCAGCGCGGCGTGTTGCGCTCGACGATCTCGTGGAACGTCACTCGATCGTTGGTGAGGTCGACGCCTGGTGGGACCGAGGTCAGCGACGCCGCCGCGAAGAACACGGTGAAGCCGATGCCGATCTCGACCTCGGCGAACCGCTTCAGCCGCCAGACCGGTGTCGAGGCGTCGCGCCGCAGCCGCTCGACCAGCAGGTAGTTCATGCCGCCGAGGAACAGCAAGCCCAGGAACATCGCCACCTTGGCCGATACCATGACACCATAGGCGGTGCCGTAGATCGCGGCGATCGATCCGATATAGGCGATGCTCATGCCGATGCCGGAGCAGCCGATCAGCAGCACGCCGGCCATCGACATCTGCGAGAAGCGCTTGCCGATCCGCCGCCAGGCTGTTCCGTCGCCGCTGCGGGCCAATGCCATCACGAAATACGGAATGCCGCCGATCCAGACCGCCGCCCCCAATTGATGCAGGGCGCTGATCACCAGCAGCATGGCGCGATCGTCCAGCCGCGCCGCCGCATGGGTCGTGGCGGCCGAGCCGACCAGGGTCAGCAGAATCAACCCTACCAGCACCGGCACCACCACCCAGCCGATCGGGCGGCGGAAGCAAAGTGCGCCAATGCCGATGGCGGCGACGATCTTGATCATGCCGGCCACCGCGAAGGAGGCGTCGGCAACCTCGGCCAGCGGCAGCTCCGTCGTTCCCACCAGCACCGCCAGTTGCAGGGCGACGGTGGCGCTTTCGAACACGACCAGCGCCACGGCGCTCCACGCCGCCATGCGCCAGGTCCGGCGGAGGATCGCCGCCCCGGTATCGCCCAGAAGCGCCGCGAACGGCCGTGCCAGCAGCAGCAGGAAGACCACTCCGCCCAGGGTCATCGACTGGGCGGCGATGGTGAAGCCGTGCAGGACGACGCTGAGATATCCGAACAGATCGATCAGCAAGGCCATTACGGAGCGGTCCCTACGACGGCACCGGCGGCGGCCGATTTCGCTGCCGGTGCCGCGGGAGGTGTCACAGGGGGCGTCACTGGGGACATCACCGAGAACGGGATGTCGCCGCGCGTGATATGCCCATCGATCGCCAGTACCTGCCACCGCAGGCTATAGCTGCCGGGCGTCAAGCCGGTCGCTTCCGTGTCGATCTGGCCAGGGGGGCTGCTCTCCTTGATCGGCAGTACGCGAACCGACTTGTCCGGCAGCATCAGTGTCAGGCGTGAGCGCTTGAGGTCGATGCGGCTGTTGTAATGCAGGTCGATCGTGAGATCGGGGCCGGTCACGGAACTGTCGATCGCCGGCATCGATTGCATCAGGATCGCATGCGCGGTGGCTGGCCCGGTGACCATCTGGGCGATCAGCAGCAGGCCCAGGACGAGCAGCGCCGACCACGGTATCGGGCGGTTTGACAGTCGAGGAGAGGGATCTGACGAACCCATCAGCGGCGGCTCCATCGGCAAGGCAGAGTGTTGGACCCAGAATGGGGCAGCACACCTATCCCATGGCTTGGGGCACTGTCCATTGCGGCGAGCGAACGGCTGGTAACCGCATCGTCACCATGGCATCGCCGCTCCGGCGTACTATGTCATTGGATTAATCACCCAATAAGTCCCTGGAGGGATTAATCGCCTGGGTGCCGTCGCGGGACCATCATCACCGACGTCATGATCTGGACGGGTTGGCCATGCTGATTGGTGGTGGTCGTGCGCAGCTTCAGGATGCCGCGATCCGGTTTTGAGGCCGAGCGGCGGACCTCCAGCACATCGGTCGCGCAGCGCAGTCGGTCGCCGGGCCGAACCGGGCGTGGCCAGGTGATCGCCTCGATCCCGCCGGCGATAAGACCACCGGCGATGCGCGTGTCGCCGGCCAGCAACAGCCGCATGGTCATGGCGGCGGTGTGCCAGCCGCTGGCCGCCAACCCGGCGAACAAGGTGTCCCGGGCCGCGGCGTCGTCGAGATGAAAGAGCTGCGGATCCCATTGCCGCGCGAAGTCGATGATGGCGGCTTCGCCGATCGGCGGGCTCTCGGGCGTCGCGAAGCTCTGGCCGACCTCGAAATCTTCAAGGTACCGTTGGTCGCCAACAGCGAGCGGCGGAAAATCATCTGGCATGGCGGCCCCATGGTTGAACATCATGAGATGTCGATCAGGCCCGAAACTCTGGCCCGGTCCGGTCGAGATTGCCACATTGTCGCTGGGGGCCGCTTCCGCGTAGGCTGCACCGTCATGAAATCAGCCCCACCGCAGGCCAAACGACGCAATTTTTTCCGCCGCCAACTCGATGCGCGGCCAAGGCTGTATCTGGCGATCGCCCTCGGTATCGCGGTCGTCCTGCTGATCCCCGCCTCGATGGCGGCGATGCTGCGGATCTTGATCGGCTGGGACGTCGGTATTTTGTTCTACCTGGTCGCCGCCGGCATCATGATGGTCCAGGCGACCCCAGCCATGATGCGTCAGCGTGCCAAGCGCCAGGATGAGGGCCGCTGGGTCATTCTGGCGCTGATGGCGGCGGCGGCATGCTTCAGCATGGTCGCTATCGCCATGATCCTCGGCGGCCCCAAGGACGCGCCGCCCGCCGAGATGCACCTGCATCTGGCCCTGGCGGGGCTGACCGTCCTGTGTTCGTGGTTTTTCGTGCATACGATGTTCGCGATGCACTATGCCCACGACTTCTACGGCGCTCTGCGCTCGCCAAAGGCACCAACCAATGGCGCGGCGAAAGCCCTGCGAGGCGACGCGATCAGTGGCGGTTTGGAGTTTCCAAGCGAACCGGCCCCGGATTATCTCGACTTCCTCTATTTCTCGTTCGTCGTCGGCATGACCTGCCAGGTCTCGGACGTGCAGATATCGTCGCGGGTGCTGCGACGCCTCGCCTTGGCCCATGGCATCTTGGCGTTTTTCTTCAACACCGTCATCTTGGCGTTCAGCGTCAACATCGCCGCCAGCCTGCTTTGATGGCGAATTAACCCGGCGCGTCAGGCGTCCGGATTGTCCAGGCTCAGCGCCTTGGTGTTGAAGTCGTAGGCGAACAGCTCGGCATGGCGGCCCCAGTTGATCACCGTGTCCATGACGCTCTCCGCTTCTTCCTCGGACAGGTGGTCCTCCAACTCGGTCAGGAAGCGGTCGAGCGGTGCGCGATGGTTCGGCCGCTCGTCCAGCACCTTGCGGATATGGGCGGCCAGCGGCACATAGCGCATCAGGTGATCGGCGAAGATCTGTTTGCGTGCCAACATATCGGTATCGGCATAGTGACGGCCCGAGGTGGTAAGCTCGATATCGCCGCCGGCGACATTGGCGAAGCCCAGGATCTGCATCGTGTCGATCAGCGGGAACAACTCGTCCATCGACAAATTCTGGTATTCGGCCAATACCGGCAGATCGGCGCGGCCCTTGAAGCGCGGCTCCATCAAGGTTTCCATCAAGCCGCCCAATTGCTGCACCGGGGCGTCCGGCAGATGGTGGCCGAGGCCGATCGGCTCCGGCTTCTGGCCGCGCTTGCCGACCCGGCCGGGCGAGGTCGTCATCTGGGTGTAGACCTCGTCGACGATCTGGCGGAATGCCGGGTTGGTCCAGTCGCGCGGCCGCGGCAAGTTGACCGGGATGTCGACCTGGATCCGTCCCGGATTGGAGGAAAAAATCAGGATGCGGTCGGCCAAGTCGACCGCTTCCTCGATATTATGCGATACGATCAGGATGCTCTTGGTCGGGATCCGCTTTTCCAGCCACAGATCCAGCATGTCGCCGCGCAGGGTTTCGGCGGTCAGCACGTCGAGCGCCGAAAACGCCTCGTCCAGCAGCAGCACTTCGGGGTTGATGACCAGCGCTCGGGCGAAACCGACACGCTGGCGCATGCCGCCCGACAGCTCCTTCGGATAGGCCGACTCAAAGCCATCGAGGCCGATCAGGTCGATCGCCTTCAGCGCGCGCTTGCGCCGTTCGATAGGGGGCACACGCAGCGCCTCCAGCCCCAACTCCACATTGCCCAGAACGGTCAGCCAGGGAAACAGCGCGAAGGTCTGGAACACCATGCCGACGCCGTTCACCGGCCCGGTGATTGGCTCGTCCTTATAGGTGACGCTACCGGCGGTTGCCGGGATCAGTCCGGCGAGGATCCGTAGAAACGTCGATTTGCCGGAGCCTGATTTGCCCAGAACGGCGACGATCTCGCCGGATTTCAGAGAAAAGTTCAGACCTTCCAAGACCGCGCGACCGGATTGGTCGGTCCCCTTGAAGACCTTTTTCACGTCCGCGCATTTCATCAGGATGGCGGCATCGGCCGACTTGTTGCCGATGGATTTGGCGGCGACGGGGGTGGCGTTGGGGGTCATCGTGTCGGTCATGATGCTTCCTCAGTCCATCCGCAGCTTTTCGGCGGCAAGGTTATAGAGACGCCGCCAGAACAACCGGTTCAGGAACAGCACATAGATGCACAGGACCCCGACGCCGAGGGCGATGCGCGGGAAATCACCGGCCTCGGTGTATTTGGCGATATAGGCGCCGACACCGGTCGCGGTCAGCGTGTTATCGCCCCATTTGACGATCTCGGACACGATGCTGGCGTTCCACGACCCGCCGGCCGCGGTCAGGGCACCGGTCACATAGGCTGGGAAAATGCCCGGCAGGATCACCCGCCGCCACCACAGCCAGCCATGCACGCGGAAATTGGCCGCCGCGAAATGCACCTCGCTGGGCATCGCCATGGTGCCGCCAATCACGTTGAACAGAATGTACCATTGGGTTCCGAGGATCATCAGCGGGCTTACCCAGAACTCGACGTTCAGGTGGAAGTGGACGATGGCGACGACGAAGATCGGGAAGAACAAATTGGCCGGAAAGGCGGCGAGGAACTGAATCACCGGTTGGGCCTTGGCGGCGAGCGTCGGGCGCAGGCCAATCCAGACGCCGATCGGTACCCAGATCACCGAAGCGACGATGATCAACACCAAGACGCGTATCGCGGTGATCAACCCCAGACCGAATACGGTCGCGACCTCGGACCATCCAACGCCGGTGCTGATGAAGTTTACCAATTGCCAGGCCGCATAGAGCCCGACCAAGGCGAATGCGATGTTGAACACCCAATCGACCCAGGGCTGCGCTTCCCGTTCCTGATGGGCGGCACCGACGCTGCGGGGGGTCAACCAGTCGATGATGAAACCGACCGCCTTCCACGTCCAACCGCCGACGAACGATACCAGTTCAAAGAACCGCGCGCGTTGCAGCGTGATCAGGAACCACGGTCGTTCGACTTCCTGTTCGCCTTCGAGTTCGTTCCGGAATTTTTGCGACCAGGCGAGCAGCGGGCGGAACAGCAACTGATCGTACAGCAGGATGGTTACCAGCATGACCAGCACGGCATAGACGATCGCCAGGAGATTCTTTTGGTCGATCGCCGTCGCGATATACGAGCCGATGCCCGGCAGCAAAATGGTATTGCCGGAGACGGTGATCGCTTCCGACGCCACCACGAAGAACCAGCCGCCCGACACCGACATCATGGTGTTCCACACCAGGCCCGGCATGGCATGGGGGACCTCGAGGCGCCAAAACCGCTGCATCGGCGCCAAATGATACATGCGCGAGGCTTCCAAGAGATCGCCCGGTACGGTGCGGAACGACTGATAGAGGCTGAACGTCATGTTCCAGGCCTGGCTGGTGAAGATCGCGAAAATCGCGGCGCATTCGACGCCCAGCAACTGCCCGGGAAACAGGGCGATGAAGCCGGTCACCGTGATCGATAGGAAGCCCAGGATTGGTACGGATTGCAGGATATCCAGCACCGGGATCATAATCTTTTCAGCCTGCCGGCTTTTGGCCGCGATCGCCGCGTAGACCAGGCTGAACACCAGCGAGAAGACGAGGGCAACCCCCATCCGCAGCACTGTGCGCAGCGCATAAGCGGGCAAGTTGATGGGATCGAGCGAGATCTCGAGCGCGTCGCCGATCTTGAACGGTACCGCGGCCCCGTTTGCGCCATAGGCCATGAGAGCCAGCGCCAGCAGAACGATCGGAAGCGCTATCAAGTCCCACAAGTTGGGACGCAGGCGTCGCGGCCATGCGACGACGGGTTGCCCCCACGCCAGCAACATCGGACTGACTCCCCCAACAGGATTTCTCGATTTCCTGCGGCGGTCAGTAGCCTAGCTCATTGGGAAAACCAACTTAAAAAGAACCGGCTTTACAAAGGCCGGGGGGTTTTCATGGGACTGTCACAATCGACGTGCCCACGAGCCACCATCGGCGTTTGCGCGGGATAGGCCCCCCGCTAGGCGGCGACGACCCGGTTCCGACCGCCCTGCCGCGCGCTGCCCAGCCCTTCATCGGCCCGCATCAGGGCGATCTCGGCGCTGTCGGCATCGGCGAGAGAGGTCGCAAGGCCGATGCTGACGGTCACATGGAAGCAGCCCGTATCGGCGATGATGGTAGTCCCCTCGATCGCCTGGCAGACCCGCTCACCGGCCCGCTCCGCCTCGGGCTGGTCGGTTTCCGGCAGCACGGCGCTGAACCGATGCCGGCCGAGCCGGCCGACCAGATCATGCTCGCGCAGGGTGGTTCGGATGACCTCCGACACGCGTTTGACCGCTTCATCGCCGGCCGCTTGGCCATAGGCTTCGTCGACCCGATCGAACTGATCGATCTCGATCATCAGGAACGCGGTCGGTGTGCGATAGCGCAGGCCCCGGGCGATTTCCACTTCCGCCGCGGTCATGTAGGCCCGCCGGTTCAGTGCGCCGGTCAAGGCATCGGTCGATATTAGATACCCGATCTCGGCTTCGAGCGTTTTGCGCTCGGTAACGTCGAACAGGCTTTGCACGAAACCGATCACGGAACCGTCGGCGTCGCGCAGCAGGCGCGCCGCGACCGACAAATGGCAGATCGTGCCGTTCGCCCGCTCGAAGACGGTTTCGAAGCGATCGATCGCTGATAGTCCCGATAGCCCAGGAGGCGGACCGCCCGTCTCGCCATTGGCGGCCGATCCGGCCTCCAGCAAGGGGACGGCACCCGGCAAGAGGTCGCTCACCGGGCGGCCGATGATTTGCTCCATGGGGCGCCCGACCAGCGATCGAAACGCGGTATTGCAGCCGCGGATGATGCCGGACGAGTCGCCATGCACGACCGCTCCCGGAACGATCTCAAGCATGGCCTCGGTCAGGCCAGCCTCCTCGATCGGGAGCTTGAGGTCGGGCGGCGGTTGGACTGGTGTTGCTTGGCGCGCGTGAACCATAGGGTTGAGACCTAGTCCAAAACCGTAAATTACCGGTGAAGAAGCTGATCAATGTGCGGTTGCCGTCCGGGACGATATCGCGGGCCGCCCGCCCCAGTCATCCCCAAAATAATGCCGATGGAGAACCGTTCACCCTAGCCTGTCGATGGCATCTATGACGACCAGCGTCGCCCTGCCTTGGCAACGGGCGCGGTGTTCGTTGCCGGGATGCACGGCGAGCATCTGCCCCGGTTGTAGGGTATGGCTTGTCACCGTGCCGTCTTCGCCACCCTCACGCGTGTCGATTGTGACGGTGCCGGAGAGGATCAGGAAGAACTCGTCGCTTCCCTTATGGGTATGCCACCGAGCCTCGGCGTCCCGCATGACTCGAAAGCGCACCTTGTTGCCGTTGACCTCCAGCAGTTCGGTGCTCTTCCAGGGTTCGTCGGTCGGACCGTCGAGCGGATTGGTGTCGGCCAATGAGACAGCGGGTCGTGGGGAACTGGGCCGAGCTATCTGAAGATTCTTCGACATCAACCGGACTTGCGGTCGCTCTGTGCCGGCACAGAGCCGGTGAGTTCTGCCACGCCGATCCGGTGACAGAAGTCACCGAACCCTTCGCCGACTAAGCGCTCGGCGGCGAACCGGCCGAAGATCGGCTCCAGCACGGCCGAGATATCGGTCAGGGCCACGCGTTCGAAGGCTTTGGTGTTGAGGCGGGTTCCCTCGAAATCGCCGCCCAGGAAGATCGCGTAATAGCCGGGCATGCGGCCGACGATACCGATATCCCCGGCATAGGGGCGGGCACAGCCGTTCGGGCATCCGGTGATGCGGATCGCCAGGCGCTCCTCTCCCAACCCGTGGCGCCGCAAGGCGGCCTCGATTGGACCGATGATCTCGCCGCGGGCACGCTCCGCCTCGGTCAAGGCCAGGCCGCAGGTCGGTAGCGCCGGGCAGGCGAGCGCCCAGCGTTCGACCGGCGACTGTGCCTCGGCCGGGGTGACGCCATGCAGTTTCAGGAGGTCGATCACCCGCGCGCGGTCTGCCGGGGCGATATCGGCGATCAGCATGTCCTGGGTCGGCGTCAGGATCGGTCGGCACGGGATCGTTTGAAACACCTGGCGCAGCGCCGTCGTCAGCTCGATTTCGCCGTTATCGATGATGCGGCCGGACGGGATCGGCAGCCCGTAATACCAATTGCCGTCGCCCTGTTCATGCCAGCCCATATGATCGCGCACGGCAAATTTTGGCATCGGCCTCGGTGGGGCGACCGGATGGCCCAAATGGCGTTCGACCGCCGCCTTGATCCAGGCGAGGCCGCGTTCATCGACCAGATATTTCAACCGCGCATGCTTGCGGTTGGCGCGATCGCCGTGGTCGCGCTGCACGCCGATCACCGCCTTGACGGCCGCCAGCAACTGATCTGGCTCGACGAACGCGACCGGCGTGGCGAGGCGAGGGTAAGTTGCCGGCTTGTTATGGGTCATGCCCAAGCCACCGCCGACCGCCAGATTATAGCCGATCAGGTGGTCACCCTCGAACAAGGCGATGATGCCCAGATCGTTGGTCAGGACATCGACCCAATTATCCTCGGGCACCGCCAGGCCGATCTTGAATTTGCGCGGTAGGTAGGTCTCGCCATAGAGCGGATCGGCTTCGTCTCGGATAGCTTGAGCGTCGGCTTCGTCGACCCGTTCATCGTCGATCCAGATCTCGTGATAGCCGCGCGTCCGGGGTGTCAGGGCCTCCGAGAGCAGGATGGCATCCCGCTGTAGGCGTCGATGGACCGCGTCGGCGATCGGCGCCGGCGAGGCTGTGACATTGCGCACCACGTCGCCGCAGGCGCCGAAGGTCGTCATCAGCGCCGCGTTGATTTCCGCGATGGTGGCTTTGAGGTCGCGCTTGATCACGCCGTGGAATTGGATGCCCTGGCGCGTCGTGATGCGCAATTGGTCGCCGCCGTAACGCTGTCCCAGCGCATCGAGTGCCAGATATTGTTCGGCCGATAACTGCCCGGCCGGCAGCTTGACGCGCGCCATGAACTCGGCGCGCTTTTGCTCGCCGCGTTGTTTCAAGGCGGTGGCGCTGTCCCGATCATAGCCTTCATAGATGCCGTGGAACTTCAGCAATTGTGGATCGCCGCCGCCGAACCGGTCGCCCCCCTCGGCCAAGCCCGCTGCGATCGAGCCGCGGAGGTGACGACTCGCGGCCTTCACCGCCTCGACCTTGGTTTGCGGCTTCAAACCCCGCGGTGGGCTATTCTCGGCGGAAACCTCTGCCGGGGAGAGTACCGGTTCGTCGACCAACTCAGTCATATAACCGCCATCGAAAGGCGCCCGTGACAGGCTTAAGCACTATGGTCGCCATCAAGCCCGTCAATATGTTGACCGTCAAGATATTATGTCGGCAATCGAAAATAGTGGCGGCGCGAGACGGCATTTGGCATAAAACACCTGACCGTCGTTCCGGCGGGTGGTACCAGTTGATCGATGAACGACCTCAGTATCGACGATATCCCTCTCGATCAGGCCCCTGGTGCGGCCGACCCGCCATCAGCTGAATCAATCGACGAGCTGGCGCTGCTGATTGGCCGGAATCTGAAGCGGCTGCGTCAGGCGCGCGCCTATTCGATGGAGCAACTCGCCAAACGCTCCGGCGTCAGCCGAGCGATGTTGAGCCAGGTCGAGCATGGTCGCAGCGTGCCGACGATCGGCCTCTTGTGGAAGATCGCCAGCGCGCTCGACGTGCCGTTCTCGACCTTGACCAGCCAGAGCGACACGCCGGGCACCGTGGTGCTGAAATCCGCCGAGGGCAAGATCCTCAGTTCCCGCGATGGCAGCTTCGCCTCACGCGCACTGTTCCCGTTCCAGAACGAGCGGCGGGTCGAATTCTACGAATTGACGTTGAAGCGCGGTGCCGTCGAGGAGGCCGATCCGCACGCGCCGGGGACCATGGAAAACCTGGTGGTCTCCGTCGGCGAGGTGGAGATCGGCACCGCGACCGGCATCTACCGACTATCCCAGGGCGACGCGATCGTCTTCGAGGCGCATGTGCCACACAGCTACCGCAATGTGGGGCGGGTCGACGCGGTCATGTATCTGGTCATGACCTATGTCGAGAATGTCGGGTGAGCGCGATATTCTGAATGGATATTGGCGTCGAGTTGGCCACGCTGCCGGATCATCCGGCTGCATGAGAGTGAACCCCGCATCAATCGCGTGAGATCGCTTTCCCCTGTCCCACACGCCAGACCTCGCCCAATCAGCCTCACGCCAGATAGTCATGCACGACCCTGCCATAAGGCAGCGTCATATCGGCGATGTAATGCTTGGCGCCGACGATCCGGCCGACCGGCAGATCGGCGACGCGGCAATTGACATGCGGTACCAGATGCAGCCGTCCGGGTCCGGCCCAGGAGCCGTGCACGGTGACGTCGGTCATCGCGAAGGCGACCAATTGGGCGATCTTTGGCGTGCCATCGACATCCGGGATCAGCTTCAGCGTCACCTGGGTCTTGGTGAGGGAGGCCAGGGTCTCGCCATGGTCGTGGCTGTGATCCTCGTGCTTGTACGCCATGGTGCCCATCGCTACCCGCTCGCCGGCGTAATGCAGGGTACCGGTCAGTGTGTCGCGCGCCAGCTCCAACTTCGGATGCGCGTATTTCTTGGGAAAGCCCCAGATCTCGCGGCCGGCGGTGATCGGCGGTTCGTCGTCCAGATACATCTGCACCGGGAAATTGACCGGCTCGCCGTCCAGCGTGCAGGGGATCACCTGACCGGTCTCGGTATAATCGCCGAAACCGGAGCTGTCGGGCATCTTCATCCACTCATAGGCGACCAGGTTACCGACCGGCCGCAGCGGTTCCGGCACCGCCGCGCGGACCAGCTGTGGATCGCTTTCATAAGTGATGACCATATATTCGCGATGGACGAACCGATACGGCCCACGCGGGTAGCTGGGGCTGAATATGGGCATCGCGAAGGCGTTCTCGAGAAAGCTGTCGGACATGGGTCGGGTCTCCGTCGCTGAAGGGTTACCTCACAAAGCTAGGCCCGGGATGTGACGGATGCCAGCCCGCAACGCCGGTCAATTAGACAGCGGCATGAATTTGACAGCGGGGCTGATGCGTGGGGTGCGGCAATGGACCATATCCCAGCCTGAGGCGGATCGATGGACGATGCTCCCTCGTATCGCTGATCGGCGCCGGGTCTCGGCGGCAGGATCAGCAGGATGGCGGGAGTACCGGCATGATCTCTCGGCGGACCAGGCGTAGTAACGGAGGAAATCCCATGCAGCGGAGCCATCTTACCCTGGTTGGGGTCGTGGCCGTCGTGCTGCTGGCTGCCGTCGGCTACATCGCCTATCAGGAGGTCGAGACCAACCGGACGGCCGCGACCACCTCGATCGGCGGGCCATTCGAACTGGTCGACCAGACCGGCCATACGGTCACCGATCAGAGTTATCGCGGCAAATGGATGCTGATCTATTTCGGCTACACGCATTGTCCGGACGCTTGTCCGACCGCGCTCAACGACATGGCGCTGGCACTGGATGGTTTGGGGGCGAAGCGGGGGGCGGTCCAACCGCTGTTCGTGACCGTCGACCCGGATCGCGATACGGTCGAGGTGATGAGGGACTATACCTCAGCCTTCGCGCCCGACATCATCGGGCTTACCGGTACGCAGCAGCAGGTCGACCAGGCGGCCAAGCAATATCGCGTCTATGCGAAAAAACATCCGGCCGATACGGCGGGCAATTACGACATGGATCACAGCTCGATCATCTACGTCATGGATCCCAAGGGCCGGTTCGTCGCCAATTTCACCCATGAAACCTCGCCGGAGCAGATGTCGGCGAAGCTGAAGGAGTTGATCTCCTGAGCGATGGGGCGGGAACGACGCGTCGCGGCCGGGGGGCCGGAGGCTGGCGGATCGGCGTGGTGCTGGCATCGATTGTTGTCGCCGCGGGCCTGGTAACCGCCTATGACCGGTTGGCCATAGGCCGGCATGGCGGCAAAGCGGCGCTGGTCGTCCCGCGAGATGTTCCGGCGGTGGTCACCGCCGGCGGCCTGGTCTATGCCCAGCATTGCGCCGCCTGTCACGGTACGGAGTTGCAGGGCCAGCCGGATTGGTGGAAGCCTGGTGCCGATGGCATGCTGCCGGCACCGCCGCATGACGCGACCGGCCATACCTGGCAGCATTCCGACGCCGCCCTCTACGATCTTACGGCGAACGGGCTCGCCAATGTGGCGCCGCCCGGCTATCGCTCGGCCATGCCGGCCTTCGCTGGCACGCTCGATCCGGGACAAATCCACGCGGTCATCGCCTATATAAAAAGCCGCTGGCCGGCCGGTGTGCGGGCCTATCAGGCGGCGCAAAACCCGGGCGGCCCCAGCCTGGCCGACCTGCCCGGCGATTGGACCTATCCGCCGTCTTGCGATCTCCGCTTCGGTGCCAACCCCGTCAATTCCCCAAAACCGGGGAGATAGCGGCACGGCGCGACCCCAGCCTGGCTTCGCCCAGGCCCACGGCTGGCTTCGCCCAGGCAAGGATTCGTTAAGCATGATCTTTTAGGCTCAGCGGCATGATAAATGCCGCCGAACCCCCTGCCGACCTGCTGTTCCAAGACGCCGTTGGCTGGTTGAAACTCGGCCAAATGGACGATGCCGAGCGCGCTTGCCGGGATGCCATCGCGGCCGATCCCGATCACGCGCCAAGCATCAATCTACTGGGTCTTCTGGCCTTGGCCCAGGGACGTTGGGAAGCTGCGCTGACGCCGCTCGAGCGCGCGGTCCAGCTCGACCCACACTCCTCGCCGTTCCATTTCAGCCTGGCCAATGGGCTGTCGGCCGCCGGGCGGCTCGACGACGCGCAGCTGCATTACCGCCGCGCCGCGGTGCTGGATCCGGCCAATCTGGACGCGCTCAATCGGCTGGCGGCGACGCTCAAGGCCCAGGGAAATTTGGCCGAGGCGGTCGCCTGTTTCCGCGATCTGCTGCATCGGCTGCCGGACAGCGCCGAGATCTACAACAATCTGGCCAGCACGCTCGCCGCTTTGGGCCAGCATGACGAGGCGGTGGTCTGCTTCACCAAGGCCCGCCAGCTCGACCCGAACAATCCCGAAGCGCATTTCAATTACGCCAATTTCCTACTGCGTCAGGGGCGGGACGCCGAGGCGGTGGCGCCCTATCGTCAGGCTATCGAGCATCGGCCGGGCTTCTTGGCGGCCTATACCAATCTTTCGATCGGGTTGAAGCGCCTCGGCCGATTGGACGAGGTTCATGAGATCTGGTCGGCGGCGGTGCGCGCGGCACCCGATCAGGCCCATGCCTGGCACAATTTGGGAGCAGCGCTGGAGGATCTCGGCCGCCTCGACGAGGCGTTGCCTTGTCACGAACAGGCTCTGCGCCTGGACCCTGCCCATGCCGACTCGCATCTGCATCTCGGCAACGTGGCGATGCATCGCGGCCACCCGGAATTCGCCATCCCCTCCTATCGGGAGGCGCTCCGCTTGCGGCCGGACTTCGTCGAGGCGTTCAGCAATTTGGGGGCGGCGCTGAAGGAGCTCGGCCGGTCCGAGGAAGCGCTGGAACCCCTGCACGCCGCTCTCCGCATCAATCCGGATTTTCCGGACGCGCATATGAATCTGGGCGCGGCCCTGCACAAGCTGTCGCGGCCGGTCGAGGCGGAGGCCTGTTATCGGCAGGCCCTGTCGCTCCGCCCAGATTTCCCGGATTGCCTCAGCAATCTCGGGACCGTGCTGGCCGATCTCAACCGGTTCGACGAGGCTGAGGCATGTCATCGCCGATCGGTGGCGCTCAACCCCGGCGATTTCGGCGCACGGCTGAACCTCGCCATGTTCTGCCTGCTGATGGGGCGGTTCGAGGAGGGCTGGGCCGAGTACGAACACCGCTGGAGCGCCAAAAGCTTTTTGTCGCCGCGGCGGAATTTCCCACAGCCGCTCTGGCGCGGCGAAGCGCTCAGCGAGCGACGGATGCTGGTCTATGCCGAGCAGGGCTTGGGCGATACCCTGCAGTTCTGTCGCTACCTCCCTCTGCTGGCGTCGCGTTATCTCGCGCAATATGGTGAGCGGCCAAAGCTGATCCTCGAGGTCGAGCGGGCGAATCGACGGCTGCTCGGGCAAATGACCGGCTTCGACGGCATCTACGCGGTGGGCGAGACGCTGCCCGTCTTCGACGTGCAATGCCCGCTGATGAGCCTGCCGCATCTCTTCGGTACGACGCTGGAGACGATTCCCGGCGAGGTACCCTATCTCGCCGCCGATCCCCTCCTGGTCGAGGGCTGGCGCGCCAAGCTGGAGGGCCTGCCGGGGCTCAAGGTCGGCTTGGTCTGGGCTGGCAATCCGGGTCTCGATGTCGACGCCCGGCGGTCGGTTCCGTTCGCGCGGTTGGCGCCGCTGTTGGCGGTACCGAATGTCTCCTTCGTCTCCTTGCAGAAGGGCCCCGCCTCGGCGGATACGCGGAATGCCGGGCCGAACGCCGTGCATGATTTCACTGATCAGATCGGCGATTTCGCCGATACCGCGGCGCTGGTCGCGACGCTCGACCTGGTGATCGGCGTCGATACCTCGGTCATCCATCTGGCCGGCGCGCTCGGCAAGCCCGCCTGGCTGATGAACCGTTTTGACCGGGAATGGCGCTGGTTGACCGAGCCGACCGGCAGTCCTTGGTATCCGCTGCTGCGCGAGTTCCGGCAGGTGGAATGGCGCGAATGGCGTGGCGTCGTCGACCGTGTGACCGATGCTCTGACGGAACTGGCATCCGGTTCCGTCACCGACGCTGTTGGCCGGATCGCCGGGATCGGTTGACGCAGCCGGCTTACTTTTGGCCCGACGAATAAGCCGAGATCGACTCGTCGACGGGTTTAGGTGATGGCAGGTCGAGCGCGGGCGCCGTCTGCGTGGCGACCGGTGCCGTTGCGACGCTTGGCGACGACACGGTACCCGAAGCAGCCATCCGGTCTGGCGAGGGCGCTGCCTGTTCCGTCGCTTCCTTAATAGGAGCATCCCAAATCGGGGCGTCCGCAATCGGAGCACTGGCGGTCAGGATTTCGCCGGCGGAGCTTTCGCTCGACGCCTGCGGCACCTCGGCGGGCTGCCAATCATCGGGCTCCGAGTCCGCTTTCAGCGACCGCAGCGCATGCTGCACGCCGGCGGCGCCATGATCGGGATAGATGAAGCCATAGCTGGGATTGCCACGGCCATAGGTGGTCGTACCTTCGGTCTTCACCCGGACGATCGTCCAATCATTATCAGGCGAGGCATCGACTACCGAGATGCGGCGCGCGACCCGGCCGCGGCTCCAATTGGCATGATCGATGGCTATTTCGCGCGGTCCGAGCACGGCGGAGACGACCGCCACATGCCCGTGCTGCATGCCGTTGGCACGCTTGAAGACCAGGAGGGCGCCTAGCTTGGGTCTCTGGCCGCGCGGATAGTCATGCGCCGCCTGCTCCCACCAACGCCATGCGTCGCCATAGAGATGAACGCCGGTCTCGCTCCGCGCGAAGATCGCACATTGCAGAGCCTGAGCTTGGACCGGCCCGAAAAATACCCCCATTGCGACGACCGAAGCCGTCACCGTCACTCGCCACAGACGCATAGGCCCCCGCTTGCTATCCACCCCCCAGGACGACCGGTCACCGGCTCCCACGCCATCCGACGACCCGACATTAACCATCGCAAGATACACAACTGGGAGGCTGGATCTGCTGAAAATCGGTCGCTGATGTGTAGATTGTTCGTTTGACCAAATCGTTAACGTTCGACTATGTTTTTAGGCTTTTGACCAATTTCACGATCAACGGCCGCTCATGTTCGGGATAGGGCGATTGCGCCGTTGGCCGGGGTCCGCTATGCCGCGCCGATCATAGAGAGCGCGGGGAGCGACGATCCATGACCGATACCGACGAGGCGGCGCCGCAAGATGCCCCGTTTGCCGATGACGAACTCGACCGCCGCCATGCGGTGAAGATGGCGGCCCGCAAGGCGGTGCAGGCCCGGCGGGTCGAGGCGAGCCCCGGCGAAAAGGGTCTGCTGATCGTTCATACCGGCGCTGGCAAAGGTAAGTCGACCGCGGCCTTCGGCACTGTGCTGCGGGCACTCGGCCACGGGTTTCGCGTCGGCATGGTGCATTTCATCAAGGGCGCCTGGTCGACCGGCGAGCAGGCGGCCCTGCGTCGATTCGACGATCTGGTGACCAGCCACGTGATGGGTGAGGGCTTTACCTGGGACGTGCAGGACCGCCAGCGTGATATCGCGGCGGCCCAGGCGGCCTGGGCCAAGGCGCTGGAGCTGATCGCCGATTCGACCTATCAGCTGGTCGTGCTGGACGAGCTTAACGTGGCGCTGCGCTACGACTACCTGCCGATCGACGAGGTCGTCGCCGGGTTGACCGCGCGCCCGGCTGGCTTGCACGTCATCGTCACCGGTCGCAACGCCAAGCCCGAACTGATCGCAGCCGCCGACCTGGTGACAGAGATGACGCTGGTGAAGCATCCCTTCAAGGCCGGCATCAAGGCGCAGAAGGGCATCGAATTTTGAGCCAAACCGCGCCCGAGCGAGTCGGCAGGACGCCGCGGGCCCTGATGTTCCAGGGTACGGGCTCGGATGTTGGCAAATCGACGCTGGTCGCAGGTTTGTGCCGCGCCCTGGTCCGGCGTGGTCTCAGTGTCCGCCCCTTCAAGCCGCAGAACATGTCGAACAACGCGGCGGCGACACCGGATGGCGGCGAGATCGGCCGTGCCCAGGCGGTCCAGGCACGCGCCTGCGGCGTGCCGCTATCGGTCGATATGAATCCGGTACTGTTGAAGCCGGAAAGCGATACCGGCTCGCAGATCATCCTGCGCGGCCGGCCGCTCGGCCGCTCGACGGCGCGCGATTACCAGATGCTGAAGCCGTTGTTGCGCGATGTCGTGCTGACCAGCTTCGGGCGGCTCGCCGCGGTCGCGGATATCGTGCTGGTAGAAGGGGCGGGCAGCGCCTCCGAGGTTAATCTCCGCTTGGCCGACATCGCCAATATGGGTTTCGCCGAGATGGCGGATGTGCCGGTCGTGCTGGTTGGCGATATCGACCGGGGCGGTGTCATCGCCAGCTTGGTCGGAACCCACGCCGTGCTGTCGGAGGCCGATCGCGCCCATGTCGTCGGCTTCGTCGTCAACAAGTTCCGCGGTGACCCGTCTCTGTTCGACACCGGTCTGCGGGCCATCGCCGACCATACCGGCTGGCGCAGTTTCGGCGTGGTGCCGTTCCTGCCTTCGGCGACCCATCTGCCGGCGGAGGATTCGGTCGCCTTGGATGGCGGCATGCGGTCCAGCGGCCGGGGCATCCGGATCGCCGTGCCGGTGATCTCGCGGATCGCCAATTTCGACGATGCCGACCCGCTGCGGCTGGAACCGGATGTCGAGTTGATCATGGTCCCGCCCGGCCGGCCGCTGCCGGGTGACGCGGATCTCATCATCCTGCCGGGCAGCAAGAGCACGCGCGGCGATCTCGACTTCTTTCGCGCCCAGGGCTGGGACATCGATCTCGCCGCGCATGTCCGTCGCGGCGGTCGCGTGCTGGGGCTGTGTGGCGGTTATCAGATGTTGGGTCGAGTGGTTGCCGATCCGGATGGCTCGGAAGGAGCCGCCGGGGTGACGGCGGGGCTGGGCTTGCTCGAGGTCGATACGGTCCTGACGGGAACCAAATCGGTCCGGCCGGTCAGCGGCCGTCATCTGCGCAGCGGCGAATCCTTCGCCGGCTATGAGATTCACATCGGCCGGACCAGCGGTGCCGATTGCGACCGACCGATGGTGATGCTGGAGGATGGCACCGCCGATGGGGCGACCTCCGCCGATGGGCGCGTCATGGGCACCTATGTGCATGGGTTGTTCGCCTCGAACGCCTTTCGGCACGCCTTCCTCGCTGGCGTGCGGCCCCGCCGCGCCTCCAATCTGGATTATGCGGCGACGGTCGAGGCCGCCCTCGACTCGATCGCGGATACCTTGGAGGCCACTCTCGACATCGATGGGCTGCTCGCCGCTGCCCGGCCGATCGATCTTCGCCGGATCGACACGCGGCCCGCCGCCGGCCAGCGCTAGATGCAAGCGGCGGACGATATCGAGCATGGTGGCGATCTTGCCGCCGCGATGGCGACGTTCCCGGTCGCGCCCACGCCGTGGATCGATCTCAGCACGGGGATCAACCCGTGGCCTTATCCCGTCGAGGGCATCGATGGCGCGGCATGGGCGCGCCTGCCCGGCGCCGGGGACATGACCGCGCTGCTGGCGGCGGCGGCGATCGCTTATGGCGCCTCACCGAATCGTATGGTCGCGGCACCCGGCTCCCAGGCGCTCATCCAATGGCTGCCGCAGCTCTGGCAACGTGCCTCCAGTCGGATCGCCGTGCTGTCGCCCAGCTATGGCGAACACGCGCGCAGCTGGGCCGCCGCCGGTCACGCGGTGGCGCTGCCGACCGATCTCGACGCCGTGGCGGCGGATATCGACGTGCTGGTGATCGGCCGGCCGAACAATCCCGATGGCCGGATCGTGCCGCTCGATCGCCTGGCCGATCTCGCCGATCGGCAGGCGCGGCGCGGCGGTTGGCTGATCCTCGACGAAGCCTTCGCGGATGCGACACCGGAGGCGAGCGTGATCGGCCGCCTGGAATCGCCATCGGTGATCGTGCTGCGCTCCTTCGGCAAGTTCTACGGGCTGGCCGGCGCGCGCCTCGGTATCGCCGTCGCCGAACCGAATCTGGTCGCGCGGCTGCGCCGGGCGCTGGGGCCTTGGTGCGTCGCCGGCCCGACCCTCGTCATCGCGACCCGGGCGCTCGCCGATACCCGCTGGTCGGCGCGCACCCGGACGCGGCTGGCGACCGCGGCGGCCGAGTTGGACGACCTGCTGGAGGCCGCCGGGATGCGCCCGCTGGGGGGCACGCCGCTGTTCCGGCTGGCCGAGGCGGCGGATGCACCTGATCGCTATCGGCAACTGCTGGCGGCGGGTATCCTGGTCCGGCGCTTCGCCGCGACGCCTACCCGGCTGCGGTTTGGTCTGCCGCCCAATCCGGCGGCGACCCACCGGCTGGTCAGGGCGCTCGCCCCTCACCACGAAACCGTTGGAGCGGGAGGACAGCATGAGTGAAATCGCCGTCATCATCGGGGTGGGGTCCGGCCTCAGCGCCGCTCTTGCCCGGCGCTTCGCAGCCGACGGCATGCGGGTCGCCCTCGCCGCGCGCGACATGGGCAAGCTCGCCCCGTTGGCGCAGGAGACCGGCGCCCAGGCCTTCGCCTGCGACGCGTCCGACCCCGCCGCGGTGGATGGGCTGTTCGCGGCGGTCGACCAGGCGCTGGGGCCGCCGGATATCGTCGTCTACAACGCCTCCTACCGCGTTCGAGGACCGCTCATCGATCTCGACCCGGCGGAGGTTGCTCGGACGATCGAGGTGTGCGCGTTCGGCGGTTTCCTGGTCGTCCAGGCGGCGGCGCGTGCCATGCTGCCGCGCGGCCATGGTTCGATCCTGCTGACCGGTGCCTCTGCCGGCGTCAAGGGCTATGCCCGCTCGGCCCCTTTCGCGATGGGCAAGTTCGCGTTGCGCGGCCTCGCTCAAAGTGCGGCGCGGGAGCTGGCACCCCAGGGCATCCATGTCGCGCATTTCGTGATCGACGGGATGATTCGCTCGGCCCGTTTCCCCGGCAAGGGCGACGGCTCGGGCGACGACACGTTGGAGCCCGAGGCGATCGCCGAAACCTATCTGCAGATCCATCGCCAGAAGCGCAGCGCCTGGAGTTGGGAGGTCGAATTGCGGCCCTGGGTCGAGACCTTCTAGCTTGGCCCTATGCGGCGATCGGTCGGGCGCGGTCGATAATCGTTTGCAGGTCGAGGCTGGCGGGTAGGGTGCCGAACGCGGTGCCCCAATCGCGATCGAGCCGCGAGGCGCAGAAGGCGTCGGCGACCGCACCCGGCGCGTGGCGGACCAAGAGCGCTCCCGAGATCGCCAGCATCAGCCGCTCCGCCACGCGCCGCAGTACCGCCTCGTCCATCGCCGGATTGCGCAGATCCGCTTCCAAGGCGGCGGCGAACCGGTCGAGCCGCGCGTCGCCGCCCTTGGCCGCCCGCCACTCGGCCGCGATCATGTCGATGGCATCGGCCGCACGGCCAAAGCCGCGCATCATGTCGAGGCACATGACATTGCCCGAGCCTTCCCAGATCGAATTCACCGGCGCTTCGCGGTAGAGCCGGGCGATCGGCCCGTCTTCGACATAGCCGTTGCCGCCCAGCACCTCCATCGCCTCGCCGATCAGCACCGGTGCACGCTTGCAGACCCAGTATTTCACCGCCGGCGTCACGATGCGCCGGAATGCCGCCTCCGCCGGCTCATCCTGCCGGTCGAAGGCTCGCGCGGTACGCATCGCCAGGGCGACGGCGGCCTCGGCCTCGATCGCGAGGTCCGCCAGCACGTTGCGCATCAGCGGCTGATCGACCAGCCGGCGCTGGAAGGCGGTGCGGTGACCGGCGTGGTGGACCGCCTGTGCCACCGCCTGGCGCATCAATCCCGTTGATGAGAGCGCGCAATCCAGCCGGGTGAAATTCGCCATCTCGATGATCGTCGGGATGCCGCGACCTTCCTCGCCGATCAGCCAGGCGGTGGCGTCGTGGAATTCGACCTCGCTCGATGCGTTGGAACGATTACCCAGCTTGTCCTTCAGGCGTTGCAGCCGCAACTGGTTCGGCGTGCCGTCGGGTAGCCAGCGCGGCAGGAAGAAGCACGACAGCCCGGCCGGTGCCTGAGCCAGCACCAGGAACGCATCGCACATCGGCGCGGAAAAGAACCATTTATGGCCGATCAGGCGATAGACGCCGTCGGTGGGATCGATCGCCCGCGCCTCGGTGGCATTCGTCCGTACGTCCGACCCACCCTGCTTTTCGGTCATGCCCATGCCGATCAGCGCGCCGGTCTTGTCTGCCACCGGACGGAACGCCGGATCGTATCGCCGGGACAGGATCTTCGGCAGCCAATCGCGCGCGATGTCGGCGCGCTTGGCGATGGTCGGCACCGCGCCGTAGGTCATCGTCGTCGGGCATTGCGTGCCATTTTCCACTTCGCCCTGCATCAGGCAGGCGGCGGCGCGGGCGACATGGGCACCGGGCCGGGGATCGGACCAGGGAGCCGCGTGCACGCCTTGACCGACCGATGCCGCCATCAAGGCATGCCAGGCCGGGTGGAACTCGACCATGTCGAGGCGCCGGCCGAACCGGTCGAACGCCTGCAGCACGGGCGTATGGCGATTGGCCTGCCGGGCGAGTTCGAAGGTCTCGGCACGGCCGAGCCAGGTGCCCCAGGACCTCAACCCCTCGACCGCCCAGCCGGCGCCCTCCCGCGTGACCGCCTCGCCAAGGGCGGCATGGCCGCCGAAGAGGTCGTAATCGACCAAAGGCGGCGGCTGATTGACCACGTCGTGAGTGTCGAACCGAACTGTCATGGCCACCGCCTCGTGGGAGAGTTTCAAGCGCTGCGTGCAATATCGAGCGATCAGCATGCGCCAGGGCGGCCGGACGGTCGAGCGACTGGTTATGGCGCCAAGAATCCTCGGCTCTACCGCAGCGCGAGATAGAGGGCTTCCCCTCTGCCAAAAACCGGCGCCCAATATCCGGGAGGTATGTCCTCATCGGAGGCTCTCATGAAACAGCTTCGAGGTTGGTTCGATATCATCGGCGCGGTGGCGGGTGTTGCGGTGTTCCTGGGGTTTCTGACCCTGATGGCGATCCACTGAGGTCGCCGCAACCGATCACGGGGCAGGTTTGCCACCGCCGATAGCTTGGTATCGCGGAATAGGTCCTCAATCCGCGATGGTATAGGGAGGGCGCGCCTATGGTGAAGCTGTTCGAGCCCTCCGACCCCGGTCTTTTGCCCTGATGGTGGCCATCCCGGGTATTCGAGCCTGCGTCTTCGATGCCTATGGCACGCTTTTCGATTTCGGTTCGGCCGCTGACCGCTGCCGGGATGTGTTGGGGGATCGGTCGGCGCCGTTGTCCGCTCTCTGGCGCGACAAGCAATTGCAATACTCATGGCTTCGCGCGCTGCAGGATCGTCATGTTGACTTCTGGCAGGTCACGGGAGACGCGCTCGATTACGCGCTGGAAACCCTCGGCATCGTCGAGGAGGGGCTGCGTCAACGGCTGATGGATCTTTATCTCACGCTCGACACCTTCCCCGAGGTGCCGGCGATGCTGCGGCACTTGCGCGAGGTCGGCATGAAGACGGCGATCCTCTCCAACGGCTCGCCTGGGATGTTGGCGGCGGTGGTCGACAACGCGGGTATCGGCGACCTGCTGGATGAGGTGATCTCGGTCGAGGAAGTCGGTGTCTTCAAGCCGCATCCACGGGTCTATCAATCGGCGGTCACCCGGCTGGGTGTCCCGGCGGGGGCGATTTCGTTTCAGTCGTCGAATGCCTGGGATGCTCACGCCGCCTCGGCCTTCGGGATGCGCGTGGTGTGGTGCAACCGCTACGGACAGCGCGCGGAACGATTGCCCGGCCGGCCCGATCATGAAGTGATCTCTCTGGCCGAGCTGCCGGCCCTGGTGTCTCCGTAACATATCTATGGGAGAATGCAGGTCCCGAGTGGGTTCACGCCCGCTCGGCCAGAGAGGAGGCGCGCCTATGGCCAAGCAGTTCCCACAGATCGAGCCCGCCCATCACGATTTCATTCTGCGTCAGCGGATGTTCTTCACCGCCTCCGCTTCGGCGGGCGCCCATGTCAACGTTTCCCCGAAGGGGCTCGATGCGCTGCGCGTGCTGGGGTCGAACGCCGTCGCCTATCTCGACCGGACCGGCAGCGGCAACGAGACCGCGGCGCATCTCCTGGCCGATGGGCGTCTGACACTGATGTTCTGCGCCTTCGAGGGATCGCCGCTGATCCTGCGTCTCTACGGAAACGGCCGGGTCTTGCCGCGTGGCGGCGCGGATTATGCCCGTCTGTTGGCCGAGGCGTTCGACGGGGTGGAGCCGCCCGGCGCGCGGCAGATCGTCCTGCTCGATGTCGATCGGGTGCAAACGTCCTGTGGGTTCGGCGTGCCGTTGTTCGAGTATGGCGGCGAGCGGCCGACGCTCACCCGCTGGGCGGAGGCGAAGGGCGAGGCGGGGCTGGAGGCGTATCGGCGCGAAAAGAATGCGCGCAGCATGGATGGTCTGCCGACCGGGATGTTCGACGAGAACCCGGCTCTTGTGGAATAGGTCGCCTGAGCTGGCCGGCCGATCAGGAAGCGGCGGTTTTGCGGCGCGCGCGCGGTGGGGCCAGGCGGGTGCGCAACACCGACCAGGCATCGTCCGACGCTTCCTCGATGACGCCGACCAACCGGTTGCTGGTGACGATGTCGCCGGCTCGGCAGGCGGCCTCCAACTGCTCGGCCAGACCTTGCAGGCGCTTGGCGCCGAAATTGCCCGACGTGCTTTTGAGATCGTGGCTGGCATGGGCGAGAGCGGCGAGATCCTCCTGGGTCAGCGCCGTCTTGAGACGCTCCAGCAGGGCACGCGCGCCGTCGAGATAGGTGCCGATCAGACTGCTGAACCGATCCGACGGCATCACCGCCGCCAGCCTTTCGAGATACTCGTCATCGATGATGGCGGGTAGGGCGACCGTTGCCGGCGCTTCATCGGCTTTGGCGGCCGGCGCCGCGGCGTCGGCCCGGGCGTCGTCCAGCCATCGGGCGATCGTGGCGGTGAACACCTTGACGTCGATCGGCTTCGAAATGTAGTCGTCCATGCCGGCATCCAGGCACCGTTGGCGATCGCCTTCCATGGCGTTGGCGGTCATCGCGATGATCGGTACGGTTGCGTGGCGGCCCCCCATCTGGCGGATGCGGCGGGTTGCTTCCAACCCATCGAGGTTGGGCATCTGGACGTCCATCAGGACCAGGGCGAAGACGTCCTGCTCGATCGCCGCGAGTGCCAGCAGGCCGTCCTCGGCGCATGTCACCCTATGACCGGGTTCCTCCAGCAAGGCGGAGGCCAGGACGCGGTTGATCCGATTGTCCTCGACCAGCAGGATATGAGCGGATCGGTTGCGCAGCTGATCCTGCCCGCCCGCAGCATGCCCACCCGACACCTTGCTGTCCGATATCTCGCTGCCGGATATCTCGCTGTCTGGTATCTTGGTGGCTTTCGGCTCGAAGGGGCTGTCCAGCACGCGGTCGATGCAATCGACCAGGGCGGCATGGCGGACGGGCTTGGTCAGAAAGGCGTCAAAGCCCACGATCGCCGCCTTGTCGCCGCGTGCGGGCGTACCGATCGAGGAGGCCAGGATCAATTTGGGTTGCGGCCAGCGCGCGCGTGTCCGGCCCGCCTCCGCTCGGCCCGCTTCTGCCCGAATCGCCTCCGCCACATCCTCCCCGGCCATCTCCGGCATCATCTGGTCGATCAGCAGCAGGTCGTATGGCCGATCGGCGAGCATCGCCGCGTGCAGCATTGCGAGTGCGGTTCGACCGTCTTCGGCATTGTCCGCGACGATACCCTCGGCGGCGAGCTGGCGAACGAAGATGCTTCGGTTCATCGCGACGTCGTCGACGACCAGGGCACGCACCGCCGAAAGATCGCGGTGCTGTCCGGCGGGAGCTGGTATGGGCTGCGCCGCGTTCGGCAGCGACAGCTCGACCCAGAAGACCGAGCCGCCTGTCGGTCTGTCGAGCACGCCGATATGGCCCCCCATCAGCTCGACGAGCTGACGTGTGATATGCAGGCCAAGGCCGGTGCCACCGAAGCGGCGCGTAATCGAGCCATCCGCCTGTTCGAATTTTTCAAATAATTTGGCTTTGGTTTCGTCGGGAACCCCCATCCCCGTATCACTGACCTCGATTTGCAGTTCGGTCCGGCCGGCCTCGACTTGCAGCGCTTTGACCTCGACGGCCACGGACCCCTTTTCGGTGAATTTGATCGCGTTCGACAGCAGGTTCATCAGGATCTGGCGCAGCCGCGTCGGGTCGCCGCGCAGCGGCCGCCGCGCGGCGTCTTCCAGGAATGCCGCGATTTCCAGCCCCTTTTCCTGGCTGCGCGGGGAGAGCAGTTCGACCACGCCTTCGACCAGTTCGGCCAGGTCGAAATCGATCTCCTCCAACCCTACCTTGCCGGCTTCGAGCTTGGACACGTCGAGGATGTCGTTGATGATCCCCAGCAACGCCTCGGCCGATAGCCTGACATTATCCGCGAACTTTTGCTGATCGGCGCTCAGTGGCGTCCGCATCAGCAATCCGTTCATGCCGATGATGCCGTTCATCGGCGTGCGGATCTCGTGGCTCATATTGGCCAGGAACTCCGATTTCACCAGGCTCGCCTGTTCGGCGGCGCGCTTGGCCTCGGTAAGATCGTCGGCCAGCCGGCCGAGGTCCGCCGCCTGTTGCTCGAGCAGGGCTTTGGTCTGGTGCAGTTCCAGCTCGCGCTGCTTTTGCACCGTGATGTCGGTGCGCACGCCGGCCCAGCCGCCCCTGGCCGTTCGCCGATTGCAGCCCAGTATCCAACGCCCATCGCCCAACAGCCGCTCATAAGTTGTGCTGGGATCGGCATTGGCTTGCAGGATCTCCTGGGTAAGGGCCTCCGGATCCTCGGTCGGTCCATATTGGCCGACCTTTGCCCCAGCCAGCAGCAGTTCATACATCGGCGTGCCGACGACCAGGTAATCGCTGCTCATCTTATAGAATTCACGATAGCGGCTGTTGCACATGACGAAGCGCCACTGGTCGTCCCACAGCGCGAAGGCATCCGAGATGCTTTCGATCGCGTCCATCAGTTGCGCTTCCGCCCGCTTGCGCGGGCTGATATCGCGGACCGCCGAAACGATCGTCGGCGCTTCCTCCGGCGACGCACCCGGAACCAGCCGGGCCACGGCCTCTACCCAGACATAGGAGCCGTTCTTGTGGCGCAGCCGATGGGCGTGGGTGTCCGATCCGGAACCGGCCACCAGCCGACGCTTGAAGTCCTGGTAGTCGGCGATGTCATCCGGGTGGAAGGTCTTCCAGATAGGCTCGCGCAGCAGCTCTTCCGGCTCATAACCGAGGACGTGGCGCGATCCCGGCGAGACGTATAGGCGTAGGCCGTCGATGGACATTCGGACGACCATGTCTATCGAGCTGTCGGCCAAGAGCCGATAATCCGCTATCGCGGCCGCTGTCGCCCGTTCGGCGTGGAGGCGTTGCCGCGCCTGCCCCGCCGAGCGCCAGCCGAGCAGGCCGGCGATGACCGCGAGAATGCCGATGCCAGTGAGGTGCCATCGGGCATCGGCCCGCCAGCCGGCCAGAGCCTGCGTCTGGTCGAGGGCGGCGATCGTCACCAGCGGGTAATGCGCGAGGTGGCGGTAACTGAGCAGACGCACGTCGCCATCAAAGGGTGACGGCTGCTCATAGGTGCCGGCGGCTGAGATCGGCAGATGTTTCCGGAACAACGACCAGGCACTGAGGTCTTTGCCGAACCATCTGGTCTCGTCGGCCGGGTGACGCACCAGTAATATCCCGGTATCCAGCAGCAGGTTGATCGCACCGCCCGTTCCGACATCGAACGTGCCGTAGAATTGCTGCATATAGGACATGTCGATGGCCGCGACGGCGGCGCCGGCGAAACCGCCATCCGGCGTCTCGATGCGACGCGATACCAGGATCATCCAGCGCGGGGTGGCGCCGGCACGCAGCAACCCGACATGCGCCTCGCGGTCCGTATGGCTTTGGTGAAACGTGAATGAGTCCAGCTCACTGGCGCTGACGTCCAGGGAGCCGGCCGACGAGGTTCCCGCCGCGTCGAATACGACGAGATGGGAGATCCACGGCAAAGCCCCGAGCTGCGCGGCCAGCAGCCGGCGCAGGGGAGCGGCATCGACGTTTCCCGCCGCCGCGGCTTCGACTTGCGCGACGACGCCGACCAGGATCGCATCGACCGTCTGAAGCGTCTTATCGGCATGTTCGGCGACCGATTGCGCCACGTTGCTGCCATTGCGCGCGGCTGTTTCGAGCGCCACGCTGCGGCTGTGATAGGTCTGCGACAGATCGATGCCGGCAAGCGCCAGGCAGACGAGAAAAACCCAACTCGCCGTGATCGCCTGAGGCGACCACCTGCGGCGGACGAAGTCCGTCAGTCTATGGCGGTTCAAAGAAGCCAACGATGTGCTTTCCGGGCCAGACGCTAAAGTCCAAGTAAGCGCGCCCTATTAGCCTGCGACAAGATAGTTAATAATTTCCTGCGACCTATCGTTTCAGAAATTATAGTCATGGGAATGATAGTAGTACTCAATAGGATCACAACCCAAGGTATTTGGGGCGACGCATTGCCCAAGCTCGGAACATCGCATTCTGCGGAACGACCATCGCATGGTGGTCTTTCGCTGATTGCCTGGGTATTCCGCTGATAATCTGGCGCGGACAGAGCAGCTCAGCCATGCGATAATGCTGTAAATCTAATAAGCTGGAACCGAACCCGGCGCCATTTTGGGGAGGAAGATCGCGGATGTCCGGGCAGCAGCCAAGCTATGGTCCCAGTTATGTTCACGGTAGCAGTGCGACGACACTGATCGGTGAGACGATCGGGGTATATTTCGACCGTGCCGTCGCCAAATGGCGCAACCGGGAGGCGCTGGTCGTGCCGCAACAGGGCGTGCGCTGGACCTATGGGGAGCTGAAGGCCAAGGTCGACGAGATCGCCGCCGGCCTGCTGGCGCTGGGCCTCGAGCCGGGCGAGCGGATCGGCATTTGGTCGCCGAACAGCGCCGAATGGACATTGACCCAATTCGCCGCCGCCAAGGCCGGGCTGATCCTGGTCAACATCAACCCCGCCTATCGCCCCTATGAGTTGGTCTATGCCCTGAACAAGGTCGGGTGTGCCGCCCTCGTCCTGGCCCGGTCGTTCAAGTCCAGCGATTATGTGACGATGCTGCGTGAATTGGCGCCGGAACTGGCGGGATGCGCGCCGGGACAGCTGGTCGCGGCCAAGCTGCCGCGGCTGCGATGGGCGATCCTCGCCGAGGGACCGGGGGCCGGGCCGGCGGAACCAGGCTTCCTGCCTTTCGAGTCAATCGCCGCGGCGGCCCGGCCGGCCGATCGGCAGCGGATCGTCGACTTGGTGGCCGACATGCAATTCGACGATGCGATCAACATCCAGTTCACCAGCGGCACCACCGGGTCGCCCAAAGGGGCGACGCTGTCGCACCACAACATCCTCAATAACGGTTTCTTCGTGGGCGAGGCGATGAGCCTCGTCGAGGGCGACCGGCTGTGCATTCCCGTGCCGCTCTACCATTGCTTCGGGATGGTGATGGGCAATCTCGCCTGCCTCACCCATGGCGCCACCATGATCTATCCTTCGCCGGGTTTCGATCCCCTGGAGGTGCTTCGGACGGTCGAGAGCGAGCGCTGCACGGCGCTGCATGGCGTGCCGACGATGTTCATCGCCGAGATGGAACATCCGGAGTTCGGCCGCTTCGACCTCTCCTCGCTGCGCACCGGGATCATGGCGGGCTCGCCCTGTCCGATCGAGGTGATGCGCCGCGTGATCGAACTCATGCATCTCGACGAAATCACCATCGGCTATGGCATGACTGAGACCAGCCCGGTCAGCTTCCAAAGCTCGGTCGACGATCCTATCGAACGCCGGGTATCGACGGTCGGGCGCGTCCAGCCGCATCTGGAGGTCAAGATCGTCGATACGGATGGGCGCATCGTGCCGCGAGGCACTTCCGGCGAACTCTGTACGCGTGGTTATTCCGTCATGCTGGGATATTGGGACGACGCGGCGAAGACCGCGGAGGCGATCGACGCCGCCGGCTGGATGCACACGGGCGACCTCGCCGTGCTCGACGAGGAAGGCTTCGGCAATATCGTCGGGCGGATCAAGGATGTGGTCATCCGCGGCGGCGAGAACGTCTACCCGCGCGAGGTCGAGGAGTTCCTCTACCAGCATCCAAAGATCGGCGACGTGCAGATCGTCGGCCTGCCCGACCCGAAATACGGCGAGGAACTGTGCGCCTGGATCCGGCTACGCGATGGCGAGACCGCGACCGAGGACGAGATCATCGCCTTCTGCCGCGGCCAGATCGCCCATTACAAGATCCCGCGCTATGTCCGGTTCGTCGACGCCTTCCCCATGACCGTCACCGGCAAGGTCCAGAAATTCCTGATCCGCCAGCAAATGGTCGAGGAGCTGGGGCTGCTGGCCCAACGAACCGCCTGATCCCCCATTGGTCATGCCGGCGGTCACGCACCGGCGGCCGCTGCACCAGTGGCCGATGCGCCGGTGAGGGGCGGGCCGAGGTCGAACACGCCGTCATGCAGCGCTTTCAAGGTGCTGCGATGACCGACCGACAGGATGGTCGGGCGCGGCGTCATCTCCTCGACGACTTTGTAAAGCCGCTCCTCGGTCGCCTCGTCCAGCGCCGAGGTCGCCTCATCCATGAAGATCATATCCGGCCGCTGCACCAGGATGCGGGCGAAGGCCAGGCGCTGTTGCTCGCCGATCGACAGCCGCTGGGCCCAGATGTCTTCGTGCTCCAGCTCGTCGAACAGAGCCGCGAGCCCGACCGTTTCCAGCGCCGATTTGATGTCGGCATCGGTCACATCGGCCGGATCGTAGGGATAGAGGATCGCCTGGCGCAGTGTGCCGAGCGGGATATACGGGCGCTGCGGTAGGAACAGCGGCCGTTTGGCGCCGGACGCGATCCGTCCCTTGCCGAACGGCCATAAGCCGGAGATCGCGCGCAGCAGCGTGCTTTTGCCCGCTCCGGACGGACCCATCACCAGGAGATGGCCGCCCGGCGGCACGTCCAGATTGATGTTTTGGCGCAACAGGGTGCCATCCGGCAGGGCCAAATCCAGCTCCTGGACGGCGAGCCCCGGTTGATCGGCGGTGTCGAGCGCGATGGTCGGTTCCTCGGCGGCCTTCCTGACCTCGGCGGCGCGGTGTTGGAACTCGGTCAGACGAGACATCACCGCCTGCAACTCGGCGATATCCGAATAGGAATTGACCACGAAGGACAGCGAACTCTGGACCTGATCGAACGCCGTCGCGATTTGCTGGATCCCGCCGAACTCGATCGCCTTGCCGAAATATTTCGGTGCCGCGACGATATACGGCACGATGATGGCGATCTGCGAATAGCCGCTGTTCATGATGATCAACTGCATCTGCCGGCGGAGCACGGCGAGGAAATTGCCGAACACCCGGCTGAAGCGCAGGGTGAGGACGGCGTCCTCCTGCGGCTCGCCGCTATAAAACGCGATGCTTTCCGAATTCTCGCGCAGCCGGACCAGGCTATACCGGAAATCCGCCTCGTAGCGCTGCTGGTTGAAGAGCAGGCTGACCAGCGGCCGGCCGATCTTGACCGTCAGCCAGGTGCCGATGCCGGCATAGAGGATGGCGCCGACGGCGGCGTAGCCCGGGATGGTGATCGAGGTCAGCCCGATGCCAAGGGCGCCCAGGGGAATGGTCAACGGTCCGGACAGGTTCCAGAGGATCAGGAAGAACGAGAAGAAGGTGACGACCGAACTCAGCAGCCCGATGCTGAGGCTCAGCACCTGGGTGGTGAAGATTCTGAGGTCGTCGGCGATGCGCTGATCCGGGTTGTCGGCGGCCGAGCCGATAAGTTGCATCCGGTAATAGGCTTTGTGGTCGAGCCAGCTCCTGATGTATCGCCCGGTCATCCAACGCCGCCAGCGGATCTGCAGCATTTGGGTCAGATAATACGTCAGGAGCGATGTCGCGATGGCGATCACCGCCCAGATGCTGAACCGGATCAACTGCCGGACGAACACCGGCTCATTGTATTCCTGCAGGGCGTCGAAGAACAACCCGCGCCATTCGTTCAACCAGACCTGCAGGTAAACCTGGAACAGGTTCAGGGCGATGATGCCGGCCAGCAGCAGACGGGCGCTCCAGCGCTCGGGCGACGACGACCAGTACGGCTTGGTAAGCTCCCACGCGTCGCGAAAGAAACGGCGGTCGACACGGCGGCGTGGGGGCATGGGGATCCTCGGTCGATGGGTCGATGCCGCTATAATCCCTGGGAAATCACAGCGCCGCCAAGCCGTTAAATCGCCCCATCGGGGTCGTCGAGAAAACGCCGGTCGATCAGCGCGCCTTTAGGCAACCGTTCAGAAACAGATCGACGGTCTGATCGACCCAGCGGGCGATTTCATCCTGGGTTGGCGGCCGGCCCAATCCATTGGTTAGGCTGGGCGGCCCGGCCAGGATCATGTGGAAGAACTGCTCGGCTGCGAAATGGGTGTTAATGCGGGCGATATGGCCCGCATCGGCGGCGCGCTGCAAGAGATCGGCGATCCGTTCGACACCGCGGAGAAAGCCGTATTCGTGGACGGTATGAGCCAGCTGGGGAAACTGGTCCCCCTCCGCGCGCATCAGCCGTGATAGAGCCACCGCCTTTGGGGACAGGGCGACCGCGAGCATCTCGGCCGCCGACCGCCGCAGCACGGCATCGATCGGGGCCGTGTCGCGCAACGGCGCCTCGAAGGTCGGCAACCATTGGTCGACCAGACGGCGAACCACCGCCTCGAACAGATCCGCCTTGTCGCGGAACCGATGATAAAAGGTTCGCTTCGACATGTGGGTCGTCTTGGCGATCCCTTCGATGCTGGTGGCGCCATAGCCTTCGGCTAGAAACCGCGCGGTTGCCACGTCCAGGATCCGGTCGCGAATCTGGGCCGCGGCGGCCTTGGACGGCCGGCCGCCACGCCCCGAACCCGCTTTTCCGGATGCCGTCACCTCAAGCAAAGCCACCGCCGCCCATCGTCGGGAACCCGTCTTCAGCGATAGTAGTACGGGCGGTAATAGTGCGGCCCATAAGGCGGGATGATGATACAGCCAGACAAGGCAGCCACCAGGCCGAGAGCCGCCGCGATGCCGATCAAGCGGTGGGCGAGGCGTTTTCGCGGGGCCGATTTCACGCGCATCATTTCCGTATCTCCTCGATACGCCCGAACCCTGGGGAGCGACTCTCCAGTGCGTTCGGGCTTGCCGCGGCGACGTGGGGTGATCCGACAGCATCACGTCGTCTGGTACAGGATATACGCAGCGAAGAAACGAAACGTACCCGTATCGTAGCGTTTTTTGTGTAACCGAGGCGACATACGATTTTTCGCGGATCCCGCCCGTGCTTGGTGCGGGTGGGAACTGCTCGGTATACGGAGCCCGGTCCGGTAAAGTGCCCAACCGGCACGTAACGGCTTTCCCGAAACCCGCAACAAGGATCACCGATGATCGATCCGCATTGTCATTCCAGCAGCATCGAGGTCGCCGTCGCGGCCCAAGCCGCCTTCGCGATCATGTCCGACGGGATCAAACAGGGCGACTGGGCCTGGGGCAGCTATCAGCGCCGGCTGGTCGAGCCTGGGTTGTTCGTCGGCACCTCGCTGTTCGACGGCAAGGAGACCTGGGTGCGGATCGATGCGAATGCTGAGCGGCTCACCGTCGACTATGCGGTCGGCCGCAATCCCGAGACGCTGCAGTTCCGCAACGCGTCCCGGGTCATTCCCGGCGCCCTGCTCGGCCTCGACCCGGCCCATTCGGTGGTGACGCTGCTGACCTGGCGCCTCGCCACGCAGACCGAACAGGCCTGGCAGCAAATCTGCGCCACCCATGAGGCGGAGATGTTCTTGATCAAGGGTCTGCTGGAACGCAAAGCTGGATAGGAACGCGCTTCGACGTGCAGCGGCCTGGTCCGTTGCTGAGGAGGGTAAGGGCATGAGCAAAGCGAAGATTCAACTGCGCCTGCCGGAGGACATGCGGGCCGCCGCCATCCGGCAAGCCTCGGCTTCCGGCATCAGCATGAACCTGTATGTCGCGACCGCCGTCGCCGCGCGGATCGGCGCGCAAGCCGAGGCGGAGCGGTATTTCGCGGCAAGGGGATCGCGGACGACGCCGGCACGAGCCAAAGCCCTGCTAATGCGGCTCGGCACGCCCGAAGACCTCCGTGACGACGACAGGCTCGATGCCACGGACGATCCGGTTTGATGAACACGCCATCGACATCGAGATAAGTACGGCGCAGCGGCCATTCTTCCATGCATTGCCGAGGAGCTGGCAGGAAAATCTTCTTAAGGCGGGAGCACGCTATCTGTTCGTTCTATCGTCTCTTTTGACTTAGAAGCCCCCGCCCAGCCGCGGCCGGGCTGCGAACGATGCTGGCCGCGGCTTCGTGCTTCCACTGGTAGCCATCACGCGCGGCGGCGTTCGTTGCGCGCCGGCACGAGCACCGCCACGGGATGGCGGTCCTTTGTAATCGTGATCCTTCCGCCATCTTCTACTTCTCGCAACAGCCGGGAGAACTGCCGGTTCGCTTCCGTCGCGTTCACCGTGCCGTCGGGCACAGTATTGAGCTCCCTCGATGGTAGTGACTATTCACTACGATGCTTCGGTCGCAGGAGACGGTCCGGCTTTTGCGCCGCTTTATAGCCCGTGCTCGCCCAGCCAAGTCTTTACGATGGCGGCGATGTCGTCCGAGTTCCGATCCATCATCATCATATGCGTGTTCCCGTGCAGCCCCTTGTCGGGCAAACTCACCCAGTCGAATGTGCCCCCGGCATTTTTGACAGCATCTCGCAGTTTGCTGCTCGGTTGAGTAAATCCGGCCCAAAGCGGATGCCCGCTGATGTTGTCGCCCCAAAGCGTCAAGATCGGGACGTTCTTGACTTTGCTTGCATCATACGTCGCCGCGTTAGGCGCGGCTGATGGTTCCAGGGCGATGAGCGCTTTGATTTTATCGGGGTTGTTGAGCGCCGCCATATACCCGAAATAGCCGCCTTGGCTGTGCACGATCACGATGCAGGGGCAGACCTTGTCGATCAACTGCTGATAGCCCGCCAATGTCGCGGCATCGTTCGTCAGCCATCGCGGGGTGAACTCTTTCGCGAATTGGTCGAAGGCTTCCGTCGGAAATTGCGTTCCTGGATAGGTGACGCGTTTCGTCATATCCGCGTTGTACGACTCAGGCGGCCCGATGCGAAAGAGCTCCCACCCTTCCTTCTTCGCTCGAAAAATCGGCGAACTATTATAAAGGCCCGACCATGTGGCGCGGCCGCGCTCGACGGAGTCGGAAATGTAGACATCGTAGCCCGCGGACAGAAAATACTGCTGCCAACCCGGCTTCCCATCGGGTTTTGTCTCCCAGGTCACGCCGGTCAATCCGCCGCCATGCCACATCAGGATCGGATATTTCGAGGTCGCAGCGGCCAGTTTTACGAACTGCACATAGGTTTGTCCGATTTCGAATTGGCCATTCGGATCGTATTTGAACGGCTTCATGCCGGGGCTTGTCGATATTTCGCTGACGGGCTGGCCCGAGACGGAAACCTCTTTCCCCCCAATATAGAAGCTGCCGATTTCCTTGATGGCGATGTCGGGGCGGGCATTTGTACAGCCCAAGAGGCCGAGCAGCAGCACCAAGACAATGAAATCGCGACTCTTTACCATCTCATTCATCCGATCGATCACGAACCCGATCGTTGAACTATACGTGTACGAATGATCGTGGCAAGCGATTATCATCGGCTCCGCCCGGCGCGTCGCAGGGCGGCGGCGCGCGGGTCCGCCACGGGATCTACAGGCGCGCGCCATCGGGCGGATCATTCGGAAGGGTGAATAACGGCGGCGATGGTGGAGCCGCGGGGAATCGAACCCCGGACCTCGACATTGCGAACGTCGCGCTCTACCAACTGAGCTACGACCCCATCATCCATCGCCGCCGTGGCGCGGGATATGAGGTCGATGCGGGGGTGATGTCAAGCGATCGGCACGATCATAATTGCTGATGATGCCGCTGGCGGTCGGGAATGGGTGCCCACCGGCTTGCACCGCACCGCCTGGAACGATAGGGTCTCGCTCGCGCAGATCCGCGCAAGGCTTTCCCCGATCCGAGGTAGAACGCGCCGTATCATGCTGCCTTTCATCAATCTTGTCCTGCGGATCATCGATTTATACACCTGGGTCCTGATCGCGTCGGCCATCCTCAGCTGGCTGATGGCATTCGGTGTGGTCAACACCTACAACCGCTTCGTTGCGACCATCGCGGATGTGCTGTATCGGCTGACCGAGCCGCTGCTGCGGCCGATCCGCTCGATCCTGCCGAATTTCGGTGGCATCGACCTGTCGTTCATCGTCCTCTGGCTACTGCTCTACTTCATCCGGGACATGATCGTGCAGTACGCCATCTATCTCTGAGGCCCCGCTCAAGCGATGGATAGCCCAAGCGATGGATAGCAAGCCGTCCGACTCGAAGATCATCGACGGCAAGGCCTTCGCGGACGGGCTGCGCCAGCGCATCGCCGTGGCGGCGGCGAGCCTCCGGGCGACGCATGGGCTGGTGCCCGGTCTCGCGGTGGTGCTGGTCGGGGACGATCCGGCGAGCCAGGTCTATGTCCGCAACAAGGGCAAGGCGACCGTGGCCGCCGGCCTCGTCTCCGTCGAACACCGCTTGGCCGCGACCGCCAGTCAAGGCGATCTTCTGGCGCTGATCGGCACGCTCAACTGCGATCCGGCGATTCACGGCATCCTGGTGCAATTGCCGCTGCCGGCGCAGATCGATCCGACACGCGTGATCGAGGCGATCGATCCCGCCAAGGATGTCGATGGCCTGCACGTCGTCAATATCGGCCGGCTTTGGGCCGGCATCCCGGCGCTGGCCCCGTGCACGCCGCTCGGCTGCGTGCTGTTGCTGAAGGATCGGCTGGGCGACCTCACCGGCGCCTCGGCGGTGGTGATCGGGCGGTCCAATCTGGTCGGCAAGCCGCTCGCCGCGATGCTGCTGGCGGAGGGGTGCACGGTATCCGTCGGCCATTCCAAGACGCGGGACCTGCCGGCCCTGTCCCGGGGCGCGGACATCCTCGTGGCGGCGGTCGGCCGCCCCGGCCTCGTGCGGGGCGGCTGGATCAAGCCCGGTGCGACGGTGATCGATGTCGGCATCAACCGGGTGCCGGTCGAAGGCGGCGGTACGAGGCTCGTCGGCGATGTCGCCTTCGATGAGGCCTTGCCGGTCGTCGACGGGATCACGCCGGTGCCCGGCGGCGTCGGGCCGATGACGATCGCCTGCCTGCTGCGCAATACAGTGACCGCTGCCTGCCGAAGCCACGGCATAGAGATGCCATCGTTCTGACGGGCGAGGGGAGCTGGATGGCGACCTAGGAAAGGGAGGCGATGGTTACCAAGCACGACGACGACGGAAGCAAGACGGCGGAACAGCAGGCCCCAGAACAGCAGGCCCATGCGGGGGCGCATCTCGATTTCAGCCGCAGCATGAGCTACGGCGACTACCTGCAGCTCGACCGTCTGCTGGCCTGCCAGAAGCCCGTCTCGGACCAGCACGACGAGATGCTGTTCGTCATCATCCATCAGACCACCGAGCTGTGGATGAAGCTGGTGCTGCACGAGTTGCGCGGCGCGCTCGACCATATCCGCGCCGACCGGTTGCAACCCGCCTTCAAGGGGCTCGCCCGCGTTAGTCGGATCCAGGCCCAGTTGATCCAGTCCTGGGATGTGCTGTCGACGCTGACCCCGTCGGACTATCTCAGCTTTCGCGATGCGCTCGGCCAATCCTCGGGGTTTCAGTCCGCGCAGTACCGGTTGATCGAGTTCACCATCGGCAACAAGCAGCCGGCGATGATGGCGCCGCATGCCCACCGCGCGGATCTGCATGATCCGCTGGTGGCGGCCCTCAACGCGCCGAGCCTCTATGACGAGGCGATCCGACTGCTCGCCCGGCGGGGCTTCGCGATCGCCCCGGCGGTGCTGACCCGCGATCCGGCCTCGCCCTATGTGGCTGATGACAGCGTCACGGCGGCGTGGCTGGAGATCTACCGCGACACCGAGCGGCATTGGGAGCTTTACCAATTGGCCGAGGAACTGGTCGATCTGGAGGATTGGTTCCAGCAATGGCGCTTCCGCCATGTCACCACGGTCCAGCGGATCATCGGTTTCAAGCGCGGCACCGGCGGCACGGCCGGCGTCGCCTATCTGCGCAAGGCGCTCGATACGGTGTTCTTCCCGGAGCTCTGGGAAGTCCGCACGGTGTTATGAGGTAATCATGGATATTCCGACGCAAGCCTTCATGACGACCGATTGGGCGACGGTACCCACGACGACCCATGCCGGCACTACCGGCTCCGCCACCTGGCGCACGCTGAACATCGGCGATGTGCGCGTCCGTATGGTGGCGTATACGCCGGGCTATCTCGCCGATCATTGGTGCGAGCGCGGGCATATCCTGCTGGTTCTCGAAGGCGAGCTGGAGACGGAACTCGCCGATGGCCGGCGCTTCACCCTGACGCCGGGTATGAGCTACCAGGTCTCGAACGGCGCCAGCTCCCACCGCTCGACGACAAAGGTCGGCGCCAAGCTGTTCATCGTGGATTAGCTGGTCAGATGACTGCTGAGCGGCGCGTTCAGGTGACCGCCGCGCGGCGGTGGAAATCCGGGTGGTCCCAGGCGCCGGTGGTCATCACGTCTTTCAGGATCCGCACCGCGTCCCAGATCTCGGCATAGCCCAGATACAGTGGCGTCAGGCCGAAGCGCAGGATATCGGGAGCACGGAAATCGCCGATCACGCCGCGGGCGATCAGCGCCTGCATGATCGCGTAGCCTTGCGCATGCACCAGCGAGACCTGGCTGCCGCGCATCGCGCGATCGCGCGGGCTGACCATCTCGAAGCCGAAGGGGCCGCATTCCTGTTCCGCCAGGGCGATGAACAGGTCGCCCAGGGCGAGCGACTTCGTCCGCAACGCCGCCATATCGGCTTCCAGCATAAGGTCGATGCCAACCTCCAAGGCGGCCAGGCTGATCACCGGCGGGGTGCCGACCATGGCGCGGCGGATGCCTTCCGCCGGCCGGTAATGCGGATCGAAGGCGAAGGGCACGGCGTGCCCCAGCCAGCCCGAAAGCGGCTGGCGAAAGCTGTCCTGCAGCCGCTGTGCGATGTAGAGGAAGGCCGGCGCACCCGGCCCGCCATTGAGGTATTTATAGCCGCAGCCGACCGCCAGATCGGCATTGGCCGCCCCAAGATCGACGGGCACGGCACCGGCGGAATGCGCCAGATCCCACAGCATCAAGGCGCCGTGCCGATGGGCCAGGGCCGTGGTCGCCGCCATGTCGTACATTCGCCCGGTGCGGTAATTGACATGGGTCAGCATCGCCACCGCGACATCGTCGCCCAGCGCGTCCGGCACCTCGTCGGCGGTGACGGTGCGCAGCTCGTGCCCCCGGCCCAATTGCTCGATCAAGCCCTCGGCGATGTAGAGATCGGTCGGGAAATTGCCGACCTCGCTCAGGATGACCCGCCGTTCCGGGCGCAGGGCCAGCGCGCCCGACAGCATCTTGTAGAGGTTGACCGAGGTGGAATCCGCGACGATCGCCTCGCCGGGGGTGGCGCCGATCAGTCGGCCCAGCTTGTCGCCGATGCGGTGCGGGAGGTCGATCCAGTCATGCCGGTTCCAACTGGTGATGAGGTGCCGGCCCCATTCCTCCTCGACCACCTGGGCGACCCGCGCCGCAGTGGTGCGGGGCAGGGCGCCCAGCGAGTTGCCGTCGAGATAGATCACCCCGTCCGGCAGCGCGAAGCGCTCCCGAAACGGCGCCAGCGGATCGGCGGCATCGCGCGCGACGCAATCCTCGCGGGTGATCGTCATCCTAAAATGCTCCGATACTCAGCCGCGCGCCGCCTTGGCCAGACGCAGGCGCAAGGCGTTGAGCTTGATGAAGCCTTCCGCGTCTCGCTGGTCGTAGACCTGGTCTTCCTCGAAGGTGACATGGGCGAGGCTGTACAGCGTCTTCGGCGATTTGCGGCCGACGACCCGGACATGGCCCTTATAGAGCTTGAGGCGCACCGTGCCGGTGACGTTTTCCTGGCTCTTGTCGATCAGCGCCTGGAGCATTTCGCGCTCCGGCGAGAACCAGAAACCGTTATAGACCAGTTCGGCATAGCGCGGCATCAGCTCGTCCTTGAGATGCGCCGCCCCCCGGTCGAGCGTGATGCTTTCGATGCCGCGATGCGCCGAGGCCATGACCGTGCCGCCCGGCGTCTCGTAGATGCCGCGCGACTTCATGCCGACGAACCGGTTCTCGACCAGGTCCAGCCGACCGACGCCGTTGCGGCCGCCGATCTCGTTGAGCCGGGTCAGCACGCCGGCGGGCGACAGCTTGTCGCCATTGACTGCGATCGGATCGCCGGCCTCGAACTCGATCTCGACATATTCCGACACGTCCGGTGCCGCTTCCGGCGCCACGGTGCGGCTATAGACGAATTCATCGGGCTCGATCCACGGATCCTCGAGCACCTTGCCCTCGGCCGAGATGTGCAACATGTTCGCATCGACCGAGAACGGCGCCTCGCCGCGCTTGTCCTTGGCGATCGGAATTTGGTGTTTTTCCGCGTATTCGATCAGCCGGGTGCGCGAGGTCAGATCCCATTCGCGCCAGGGGGCGATCACCTTGATATCGGGCTTCAGCGCATAATAGCTGAGTTCGAAGCGAACCTGGTCGTTGCCCTTGCCGGTGGCGCCATGGGCGACCGCGTCGGCGCCGACCAGCTTGGCGATCTCGATCTGCCGCTTGGCGATCAGCGGTCGGGCGATCGAGGTGCCCAGCAGGTATTCGCCTTCGTAAAGCGCGTTGGCGCGGAACATCGGGAACACGAAGTCGCGGACGAATTCCTCGCGCAGATCGTCGATATAGATCTGCTTGACGCCCATCATCTCGGCCTTGCGGCGGGCCGGTTCCAACTCCTCGCCCTGGCCGATATCGGCAGTGAAGGTCACCACCTCGCAGCCATAGGTATCCTGCAGCCAGCGCAGGATCACGGAGGTATCGAGACCGCCGGAATAGGCCAGAACGACTTTCTTGATGGAACCCGGCTTGAACTTGGTGCTTTCGGCCATCGGCGGCCCCTCGCTTTCACGACAACGACAAATGATCGCCGTTGTATCGGGAAGGCCCGGTGGCGACAAGCCACGGTTGGCTGATCAGGTCGGCGACAAGCCGCCGCTGGCTGATCAGGCGGCTTCCGGGGCGATCCCCTGTTCCGCCGCGTCCCGCTGGCTGCGCTTCAGCTTGACGCTATCGGATTTCAGCTGGCCGCAGGCCGCGAAGATGTCGCGGCCGCGCGGCTGGCGGACCGGCGAGGCATAGCCCTCGGCGTTGACGATGTCGCCGAACACCTGGATCGCGGCATTGGTCGAGCATTCATAGGGGGCGCCCGGCCAGGGGTTGAACGGGATCAGATTGACCTTGGCCGGAATGCCGCGCAGCAGGCGGACCAGCTCGCGCGCCTCGGCTGGGCTGTCGTTGACGCCGCGCAGCATGACGTATTCGAAGGTGATGCGCCGGGCGTTGCTGGATCCCGGATAGGTGCGGCAGGCGTCGAGCAGCTCGGCGATCGGGTACTTCTTGTTGATCGGTACGATCTCGTCGCGCAGCTCGTCGGTCACCGCGTGCAGCGAGATCGCGAGATTGACGCCCAGCTCCTCGCCGCAGCGGCGGATCATCGGCACCACGCCCGAGGTCGACAGGGTGATCTTGCGCTTGCTGAGCGACAGGCCCTCATTGTCCATGACGATCTTCATCGCCTTGGCGACC
>Ga0179596_10000134_pt1 | contig 58675 bp, 52 predicted proteins | sample CZODoug1_1_08_16_FD_155494 | JGI IMG/M metagenome (GOLD analysis project Ga0179596, IMG submission 155494) | Vadose zone soil fungal communities from Angelo Coast Range Reserve, California, USA - CZODoug1_1_08_16fungal (Illumina Assembly) | ecosystem: Environmental > Terrestrial > Soil > Vadose... | reverse complement strand
TCCGACGCCGGGCACGCGGGTCAGCACACCGGCGAACATCAATTCGCGCAAGGCCCGATTCGCCGTCATGCGGCTGACGCTGAATTCCGTGACGATCTCGTTTTCCGACGAGATCCGATCGCCCGGCGCCAATTTCCCGCGACCGATACGGTCGAGGATGGTGTCCTTGATCTGGCGGTAACGCGGTGTCGCACTCATGCTGTATAGACAAGCATACTCCACTCGGCGCGAAAAGGCCTTTCAGCCTGCCGGGCCGTCCGCGGGTTATGGTCCGCCGCCTATTTCCAGTCCCGCCCGGTACTGTAGGTTTGGACTTCGCCGGCGACGAGGCGTGCCCGGCGCAACTCCTCGATGGCGCCGTCGTTCAGGACCACCTTGGTGCGGGAGAAGGTATCGGCGCCCTCCGGCATGCTGAAGGTCTGAACGGCCAGTGACATCGCGGGGGCGATGGGACCCTTGGCGATCGGCAGGAAGATCCGTCGGGTGATCACGTGGTTGCCGACCCCGACGATGCCGGTGCTTTCCGAATATACCGGTGCCTTGTGCAGCCAGACGTCCCGGTAAATCGAGCTCACATAGGCGAGATGGCCGCCGCTCATCATTTCTTCGAGAAATTTGCCGGTGTAATCGGTGCCGGTCCGCTCGACCACCTTCGTGCCGATCAGGCGGAAACGGACCCTCTGTCCCTCATCGTGAAACTCGCACAGGAGGAGATGGGGCAGGATGGCCGGATTGATCTCGACCGGGTCGATGTCGCGCCGATCCGGCATCACCCGGTCGCCGCGCTTGGCATCCCAGTAGGCGAAGAGTTCAGCCATCATAGGTTCGTTCGCGAAAAGTGTCGTCACCGTACAACGCTCCTCCCGACCCCATAGTCTATGCCGCAATGGTTAACAAGGGTTTGGTGCGATCTTATGGCGTTGCGGAACGGGCCTAGGGCGGGGTCACTCCGGCGCGAACAGATCGCGCTCGCCGACCCCGCGCAGCATGTGGCGGCCCAGCCCGACCAAATTCCGCCCGGCGCACCGCCGGGCGAACTCCGCCGAGAGCACGAGATGCCGGCCAAGATCGTCGCAGAGCTTCTCCATCCGGCTGGCTTCGTTGACGGCCCGGCCGATCACCGTGAAGTCCAGCCGCCGCGTCGTGCCGATATTGCCATAGACGACTTCGCCGAAATGCAGCGCCAGGTCGAGCTCCAGGGTCGGCAGGCCGGCCTCGGCGCGCTGGTCGTTCAGAAGAGCGGTTCGCGCCCGTGCGTCGCTCGCCGCGGCCAGCGTCTTGAGACAGGCGGCGATCTCCGCGTCGAAACTCGCTTCATCGGCCACGGGAAACACGGCAAGCAGACCATCGCCTAGATATTTCAGGATTTCGCCGCCGCGCTCCAGGATCGGTTCGCCCATCGCCTCGAAATGCTCGTTCAGCAAGGCAACCACGTCCATGGGGGCCGCGTGTTCGGTCAGTGCGGTGAAACCGCTGAGATCCGCCAGCAACACCGCCGCGCGGATGGTATGGCCTTCGCCCCGACGGATCTCACCGGCCAGCACCCGGCGGCCGGTGGCGTCGCCTAGATAGGCCCCAAACGCACTGACGGTGATCCGATCGAGGGCGATTCGATAGGCTGCCAAGGCGAGGGCGGCGACCACCCGGTCGACGAGAGCCATGGCAGGCTCCGAAAAACCCCCCGGACGGTCGGTCGCGATCGAGAAGGCGACGCCGATCAGGGCGCTTGCACCACTTTTGAAGGGAACCAGGCGTATGGCGACTTCTGTGATGCCGCGCCTCTGTAAGCGTTCGAACAACGGAAACGGGATCTCGTCGGGGGTATCCAGACGCCAGCGCTGGATGGTGTGACCTGCGTTCAGCATGAACGGAATCGGGCCCGCCCGTAGGGTGGCCTCAGTCGCCGCGCCGTGTGGAAGCTGATCCAGGATGGCGTCGGCGATCGTAGCGGCGGTTTCGCTGGTCTCGTCGCCCTGGCGCCACCAGATCCAATTCAATCCGCGCACTGTCGGATCGATCGCCGGCATGCCGAGGGTGGCCCGTCGCAGCGGTATGCCGGCGGCGACCAGGGCTCGACAGACGGTCCCTACAATGGCGCCGAGATCGCCGCCGGAGATCGCCGCCAGCAGGATGTCATCGATTATCCTGCTGGCGGCGGCGCTGTCGACATCCTCTATCGGGGCATCCGGCATGGCTGTTTCCTGTCCTGTTGCGTCACGGCGTCCGATCGGCGGTATTTCGCTGGGTGCGCGGTTCCGGGTCGTGGCATGCTCAAGGTTTAGCATTCCCCGATGGGCGGGAGCATGAGCAAAGCGTTTACCAAAGAATCCGATACCGACGACGATGACACGTTGCCGGAGGAGCCGAAGACTCTGCCGGCCGGCCTCAAGAACTATATGACGCCGCGGGGATTCCAACGGCTACAGGACGAATTGCGGCAGTTGAGCCGGGTCGAGCGACCGAAGGTGGTCGAGATCGTCTCATGGGCCGCCGGCAATGGCGACCGGTCGGAGAATGGCGATTATATCTACGGCAAGCGGCGGCTGCGCGAGATCGACCGGCGGATCCGCTTCCTGACCAAGCGGCTGGAGATCGCCGAGGTGGTCGACCCGGCACAGCAGAAGAACCGCGAGCAGGTGTTCTTCGGTGCCACGGTCACCTATGCCACGTCGCGCGGGGTGGAGAATACGATCACCATCGTCGGTGCCGATGAGGCGGATTTCGACCATGGCCAAGTCAGCTGGGTATCGCCGATCGCCCGCTCGCTGCTGAAGGCGCGGGAAGGCGACACGGTCGAATTGCGCACGCCCGCCGGACCGGAGCGGATCGAAGTCCTGGCGATCGTGTATAACGACCCGCCGTCGACGCAGCAGGGGTAATCGATGCAGCCGATGTTTCACATGATCCCCGGTGCGCCGACACCGGTGGCACCCTTCAGCCACGCGGTGCAGGTCGGCGACTGGCTGTTCGTCACCGGTCAGATGCCGACCGATCCGCATGACGATTCGGCGCCGCTACCGACCGGCATCGAGGCGCAGACCCGGCGGGTGATGGACAATCTCGCCCTGGTGCTGGCCGGCGCCGGTTACGCTCTGGCCGATGTCGTTCAGGCGCGCGTTTACCTGATCGAGTTCAAGCGCGATTTCGCGGCGATGAATCAAATCTACCAGAGTTATTTTCCGGTCGATCGCCGGCCGGCGCGGACCTGCGTCGGGGTCACCGGCCTCGCCCGGGACGCTCTGGTCGAGGTGGATCTGGTCGCGTTCAAATCCAACGGCGCCGCAGGGTAGTTTTCCTGGCTTTTTCCACCGCGACTGGTCCATTAGTTCCGTCGGGAATTCACCATCGTCACGCGCCGGAGATAGGCATGCAGGAAGCCGTTCGCCTCGTCATCATCGGATCCGGGATCGCTGGATGCAGCGCTGCCTATCATCTGGCCGAATTGGGCTGGACCGACATCCTGGTGATCGATCAGGGGCCGCTCTATCGCACCGGCGGATCGACCAGCCATGCGCCGGGCGGCGTGTTCCAGACCAGCCCATCGCGGATGCTGAGCGATTTCGCGCGCTACACGGTGGAGCTTTACGCCGGTTTGCGGATCGATGGCTTGGCCGGGATCACCCAGGTCGGCGGCATCGAACTCGCCGAAACCGCGGCGCGGCTCGAGGAGTTGAAGCGTCGCCGCGGCTTGCAGCAGAGCTGGGGCATCGACGGGGTGATCCTCAGCCCGGCCGAATGCCGCGACCGGATTCCGATCCTCGACCAGCGAAAAGTGCTGGGCGGCTTGTTCGTGCCGACCGATGGCGTGGCGCGACCGGTCCTCGCGGCCGAGGCGATGGCGCGCCGGGCGATCGAAAAGGGCGTCCGCTTCCAAGGCGATGTCGAAATCCTGGGCTTCGAGAAGACCGGCGGCCGGGTCTCGGCCGTGCTGACGGGCGAGGGCCGCATCGCGGTCGAAACGGTGCTGTGCTGCGCCGGCATCTGGGGTCCCAAGATCGGCCGCCTGGCCGGCGTGCCGATCTCGCTGCAACCGCTGCAGCATCAATACGTCAAGACCGAGCCGGTCGCCGAGTTGGTCGAACTGGCCCATGGCGCGGAGGTCGAGGTCTCGATCCCGTTGCTGCGCGCGCAGGATCACTCCTTGTATTTCCGCCAGCACGGCGATAGCTGGGGCATCGGCAATTACCGGCACGCCCCGCTGCCGGTCGATGCCGAGGCGTTGCTGGCACCGGGCCGCGCCTCGCGCATGCCGTCGCTGATGGCGTTCACGCCCGAGCATTTCGAGGAATGCCACCGCGCGTCGATCAACCTGTTTCCCTGCATCGAGGGCAAGGGTCTCGCGGATTCCTTCAACGGCATTTTCTCGTTCCCGCCGGACGGCATGCCGCTGATCGGCGAATATCAGGACCTGCCGGGCTTCTGGGTGGCCGAGGGCGTGTGGATTACCCATGCCGGCGGTGTCGGCCGCGCGGTCGCCCATTGGATGGCGGAAGGCGATCCGGGTGCTGATCTGCGCGAAGCGGATATCAACCGCTTCCACCCGCATCAGACGACCCGGGATTTCGTTCTCCGGCGCGGTGCTCAGCAGTATCGGGAAATCTACGACATCATCCATCCGGCCTATCAGATCACCGATCCGCGCGACCTGCGCGTGACGCCGGTCAACCCCAGACAGCGGTCGCTGGATGCGCATTTTCATGAAAGTGCGGGATGGGAGCGGCCGCAATGGTATGGCGCCAACGCGGCCCTGCTCGACCGCTTTCCGGTAACGGCGCGCACCGGCTGGGCGGCCGTCGAATGGTCGCCGATCATCGGGGCGGAGCATCTGGCGACTCGTGCGGCCGCCGGCCTGTTCGACCTCAGCGCCTTTACCAAGATCGAGGTCGCCGGCCCGGCGGCGCTGGGCTTCCTGCAGCATCTCTGCGCGAACGACGTGGACAAGCCGGTCGGCAAGGTCGTCTACAGCGCGATGCTGACCGAACGCGGCGGCATCAAATGCGACCTCACCCTGACCCGCGTGGCCCCCGACCGGTTCCTGGTGCTGACCGGGGCCTCGACCGGGATGAGCGATATCGCCTGGTTGCGGCTGCGGGCACGGCTCGCCGGCCATGACGACGCGGTCCTGCGCATATCGGATGTCACGCGCCAATATTGCGGCTTGGGCCTCTGGGGCCCCCAGGCCCGCGCGATCCTGCAGCAGGTCACCGAGGACGACGTCTCGCACGCGGCGATGCCCTATTACACGGCGAAGCCGATCACCCTCGGCGCCATCCCCGCCCTGGCGCTGCGCATCTCCTATGCCGGCGAACTCGGTTGGGAAATCTATGTGCCGGCGGAGTTCGGGGCGGCTGCCTGGGACAGGTTGCGGGAGGCCGGGGCATCCCATGACCTGACCGTCTGCGGCGGCGGCGCCCTCGACAGCCTGCGCATCGAAAAGGGCTATCGCTTGTGGGGGGCCGATATCCACACCGATTACACGCCGCTGGAGGCGGGGCTCGCTTGGGCGGTGCGCTTCGCCAAGCCGGATTTCCTCGGCCGCGCCGCCTTGCTGCGACAGCGCGAGGCGGGTATCCGCCGCCGGCTATGCTGCCTGACGCTGGACGAGCCCGGTGCCGTGGTGCTGGGCAAGGAGCCCGTGCTGATCGGCGGCCTGCCGGTGAGCTATGTCACCAGCACCAATTTCGGTTATTCGGTCGGCCGGCAGATCGCGTATGCCTATCTGCCGATCGACGCGGCCGAGGCCGGGCAGACTGTCGAGATCGAGTATTTCGGCGTGCGCCATCCGGCGACGGTCGGGGCCGATCCGTTGTTCGATCCGGCCGGACAGCGCATCAAGATCTGAAAAATTCGCCCAATCGGGACGGGCAAGCAGAGGGCAAAATCATGACCGCGATTGAGACCGTGCGGCGTTATGTGACCGAGGATGTCGAGGCGCGGCTGTTCCGGCCGACCGGCGAGGCGGTAGGACTGCCGGGGTCGCTCTACACCGATCCGGCTTTTTTCGGGGTCGAGCGGGAGCTTACCTTTGGACGCAGTTGGGTCTGCGCCGGTATCGTCGACGATCTGCCCAATCCCGGCGATCTCGTCCCGATCGACATCGCCGGCATACCGATCCTGCTGGCGCGCGCGGCGGATGGCACGATTCGCGCTTTCCACAACATCTGCCGGCATCGCGGCGTGAAACTGGTCAGCGAGCCGACGCGGCGCAACCTTGTGGTCTGCCCGTATCATGCCTGGAGCTACACGCTCGACGGCAAGCTGTTGAAGACGCCGAATTACTGCGGCCCGGATGCGCATACCCATGACGGCTTCGACGCGGCCGACCGGGGCCTGCTGCCGATCCGTTGCGAGCTGTGGCATCGGCTGATCTTCATCAACCTGGACGCGGCGGCGCCCTCTCTCATGGAGGATCTGACGCCGCTGCTCCGCCGCTGGAGCGCCTATGATTTCTCGCGCCTGCGCCATGGCGGCTCGTTGCGCTTCGAGCTCAAGGCCAATTGGAAGCTGGTGATCGAGAATTTCGTCGAGCGCTATCACCTGCCCTTCGTGCATCCGCTGCTGAACAGCGTCTCCTCGGTCAAGCACACCCTGCACATCGTCGATTCCGACCGGTTCGTCGGCGTCGGCAGCCGCAATTTCGATCCGCCGCCGGTGACGCCCGACCATCAATTGCCGACATTTCCCGGCCTCACGGCGGAGCAACTGAAGAAAGCCGAGTATGTCGAGCTGTTCCCGAACGTCATGCTCGGCTGCCACTACAACCATTTCTACGCGTTCATTCTGCAGCCGGTCGGCGTCGACCGGACGATCGAGCGGTTCGAGTTCTTCTTCATCGGCGACGAGGCGATGACCCCGGAACTCGCGCCCGCGCGCAAGCAGATGGTCGATCTGGTCGATCTGGTGAATGGCGAGGATATCGACATCGTCCAGCGCCTGCATGAGGGCTGTGCCTCGCCGGCGATGGCGGGCTGCGTGTTCTCGCCGGTGATGGAGGATACCACCCATCAATTCCAAAAGATGGTCGTCGGACACATGTTGGCGGCCGCGCGCGCGGCGTGACCATGGCGCCCCCGGCCGATCTGGCCATCAGGGCGCGCTGGGACGCTTGGTTCGCCGGCGATGACTATTTGTTCGGTACCGCGCCGAACGCCTATCTGCGTGCCCAGGCGCCGCTGCTGCGGCGGGGCATGACGGCGCTGGCCGTCGCCGATGGCGAGGGCCGCAATGGGGTCTGGCTCGCATCGCAAGGGCTCGCGGTGACCTCGATCGATCTCTCGGCGGTCGGCGTCGAAAAAGCGCGGCGGCTGGCGCGCGAGCGGGATGTCGCGTTGACCGCCCATTGCGCGGATGTGCTGACCTGGGACTGGCCGGTCGATGCGGTCGATGTCGTCGCCGAGATCTTCCTGCAGATCCCCAGCGCCGAGCGGCGGACGGTCCATAGCCGGATCCGTCGGGCATTGAAGCCGGGCGGTATCGTGATCCTCGAGGCGTTTCACAAACGAGGTCTTGGGCGAACCGGCCCGCGGGATGCGGATCTTTTATATGACGCAGCGGGACTTGCGGACGACTTCGCCGGTCTCGACATCCTTGAACTGTTGGAGGGCACCGTGCGGCTCGACGAGGGCGAGCGGCATCAGGGCCTGGCGGAGGTCGTCCGCTTGGTAGCCCGGCGCCTTGACCAATAGCGGCCGTCTCCTTTCGAAGGAACTCAGCTCATGCGCTATAATCAACTCGGCAATACCGGCCTATTCGTGTCCGAACTCTGCCTCGGCACCATGACGTTCGGCGGCGACAGCGGCATATGGCAGACGATCGGCGGGCTCGATCAAGCGGCGACCGACCGGCTGGTCGGGCGCGCGCTGGAGGCGGGGATCAATTTCATCGATACCGCCGATGTCTATTCCGAAGGGCGGTCGGAAACGCTGCTCGGCCAAGCGCTGAAGAATCTCGACGTGAAGCGCTCGGACGTGGTGATCGCCACCAAGTTCTACGGCACGGTCGGCAAGGGGCCGAACGATCGCGGTGCCTCGCGTGGGCATATCATGGACGCGGTCGAGGCCAGCCTGAAGCGTCTCGGCACCGACCACATCGATCTCTATCAGATCCATGCCCATGATTCGGTGACGCCGGTCGACGAGACCCTGCGGGCGCTCGACGATCTGGTCTCACGCGGGTTGGTCCGCTATGTCGGCTGTTCGAACTGGATGGCCTGGCAGATCATGAAGGCGCTGGGCGTGTCCGACCGGCAGGGCTGGGCGCGGTTCGAAACCCTCCAGGCGTATTATTCGATCGCCGGCCGCGATCTCGAACGCGAGATCGTGCCGCTGTTGAACGACCAGAAACTGGGACTGATGGTCTGGAGCCCGCTCGCCGGCGGGTTGCTCAGCGGCAAGTTCGGTCCCGGTTCGAACGGCCCGGAGGACGCCCGCCGCGCCAGCTTCGATTTCCCGCCGGTCGATCGGCAGCGCGCCTGGCCGATCATCGATACGATGCGCGGCATCGCCAACCGGCACGAGGTCTCGGTCGCGCGCGTGGCGCTCGCCTGGCTGCTGGCGAAATCCCACGTCACCACGGTGATCATCGGTGCCAAGACGGTTGAGCAGTTGGACGACAACATCGCGGCCGTGACCCTGTCGCTCACCCCGGACGAGATCGCGACCCTCGATCAGGCGAGCGCGCTTGCGCCGGAATACCCGGCCTGGATGCTGGCCCGGCAGGGATCGGAGCGCCGGCCCAAGCCGGTGCTGCCCGATCGCGGGTAATAGCCACTCACCAACAGCCGCTCACTCTGGCGCTCGGGCTTCGCTTCGAGCATCCTCTGCCGGATACGATCGACATCAAATCAACGGGGAGGACAGCCAGAGATGAGTGCGCGAGACAAGATCGCCATCGTCACCGGGGCGGGCAGCGGCGTCGGTAGGGCCGTGTCGCTGGCGCTGGTGCGCGACGGATACACGGTCGTCCTGGCTGGACGCCGGCGCGACGCGCTGGAAGAAACGGCCGGCGCCGCATCCGACGGCCGGACCCTGATCGTACCAACCGACGTGACCGATCCCGCCTCGGTCGCCGCCCTCTTCGCCGCGACCAAACACGCGTTCGGCCGGCTCGATCTGTTGTTCAACAACGCGGGTACCGGCGCTCCCGCCATCCCGCTCGAAGACCTCACGGTCGAGCAATGGAAGACCGTGGTCGACATCAACCTGACCGGTGCCTTCCTGTGCACGCAGGAAGCGTTCCGGCTGATGAAGAGCCAGGACCCGCGCGGCGGCCGAATCATCAACAACGGCTCGATCTCGGCGCATGCGCCACGGCCGTTTTCGGCGCCTTATACGGCAACCAAGCACGCGATCACCGGGCTCACCAAATCCACCTCGCTGGACGGCCGGAAATACGACATCGCCTGCGGCCAGGTGGATATCGGCAATGCCGCGACCAACATGACCGAGCGGATGAAGCAGGGCGTGCCGCAGGCCAACGGATCGATGGAGATCGAGCCGACGATGGATGTGGCCCATGTCGGCAGCGCGGTCACCTATATGGCAAGCCTGCCGCTCGACGCGAATGTGCAGTTCCTGACGGTGATGGCGACCAAGATGCCGTTTATCGGCCGGGGGTGATATCTCTGGCGGTGGAAAGCAGTCCCGCGACTGTCGCGATCTCGATAAGTCCGCTCAGCGTCGCTTCGTCGCCATGCCTGATGGTCTCGATCCCGGCCTGACCCAGGGCGCTGGTATAGGCCGATGTCAGCCCGGCGCCGCCGGTGACGGTCAGCCGGTCGGGCCAGGCGGCACCGATCGCTTCGAGGCTTCGCCGCGCCTCGCGCAGCTCGCAGCCGATCAGCAGGCCGGACAGATAATCGGCGAGCCCGGTGGCCGGCACCTCATCGAACAAGCCGAGGGTGCGGACTGAAAAGAGCCGTCGCAGCAAGCCGCCATCGGCATCGTCGGTCGACAAGCCGAACGCCACGCCCCGGGCGAAGCTCGCCCCATCCAGCGCCGCGGGGTCCAATGCGGTGGGATTCAATGCAGCGGGGTCGATCGCAGGAGCGTCGACCATCAAGCGGCCGAGAATGCTGTGGCGGCGCAACAGGGTGAACAGCTCGCCGGTCATGAAGGTGGTGAACCAGGCGATCCGGCCTTCCCGCAGGATCGCCCATTTGCTGTGCGTGCCCGGCAGCAGATGGATCCCGTCGGTGGCCCGATCGAGGGCGCCGGCCCCGATGATTTGCACCTCCTCGCCGCGCATCACATCGGGCGCTCTTCCGGCCTCGCGCCGGTTCACCCCGGGCACGAACCAGACGGTCCGGCCCGACCGGGTCGTGGTCGATACCAGTTGGCTCGCCAGATCGCCGGCGCCCGCCGGGCAGGCCGCGTAGGGTGCCTCGACCCAGCCCTGCCGGCTGCCGATCATGCCGGAGGCGAGGGTCAGCAATGGGCCGTGCTGCGCCAGCCACGGACCGACCAGCGCCTCGAACGCCCGGTCGAAATCGCCATCGGCGGTTTGCAGAATGCCATGCGGTCCGGCGTTGCGATCGATCACCTGCCGGTCCTCGCCGACCAGGAAGGCACGGAACGAGGTCGTCCCCCAATCCAACGCCACAAGCATCGGTCGGGTCATCGGCCGATCTCCGCCAGGCGATAGACCTCGATCGCCGCGCCGCCCAGCACCTGGTCCCGCTCGGCGGGCGTGAGACCGTCCAGGCAGTCCAGCAGGGCCGCCTTGACCTCGCCATAGGAGGCGGCGAGCAGGCAGACCGGCCAATCCGACCCGAACAGGCAGCGTGCCGGACCGAAAACGCGCAGCGCCTCCCGCACATAGGGCCGCAAATCGTCCCGCCGCCAGTCCGCCCAATCGGCCTCCGTCACCATGCCGGACAGCTTGCACCAGACATGGGCACGTTCGGTGGCGAAACCGGCGATGCCGGACTGCCACGCGTCGAACCCCTCATCGCGGATGGCCGGCTTGGCGAGGTGATCGACGACGAAACGCAATTCCGGCAGGGCGCTCACCGTGTCCAGCGCCGCCGGCAGCTCCCGCGGCCGGATCAGCAGGTCATAGGCGAGGCCATGCCGGGCGACCGCCGCCAGTCCACGCCGCACATCGGCTCGGCGCAGCCAATCGGCGTCGGGCTCGTCATGGACCTGGTGGCGGATGCCGACGAGACGCCACCCGTTCGGACCGGACCGCAAGTCGGACAGCATCCGGTCGATCGCCGGATCGGTAAGATCGACCCAGCCGATCACCCCGGCCACGAAATCCGTCCGTCCCGCGATTGCCAGGAACTCGCGGGTCTCGTCCAGGCTCGACAGGGTTTGTACCAGCACGGTCTTGTCGACGCGGTTGGCCGCGAGCTCGGGCCGCAGATCCGCCGGCGCGAAGACGCGCCGCAGGATGGCCAGATCCTCGGTCATCCAAGGATAGTCGGCGCGTGATGGATCCCAGAAATGATGATGCGCGTCGATCGTGAGCGAGGCCATGGCGTCAGCTCAGCCTCTCGACCGGCCGGACCACACCATAGACCACGCCATCGGGCCGCTGATGCGGGACGGTCACCATTCCGCTAGTGCCGGCTTGGCGGAGATGCGCTAGCGGTACCGGGTCCTTCGGGGCGAACCAGCGCCAAGTTTGATCCATGGCCGAGTTTTTCTCCGCATTCAACGGGTCGCGAGACATTGATTGCCGACGATCGAAAATCCTGAGCATTCTGACGCTGCTCGGGGCGGTCGAATACCCCTAACCCAAATTTGAGAGCGATCATGGCGAAAGGTCAAAAGCGCAGCACGCGCGAAATCAAAAAGCCGAAGGCCGACAAGAAAAAGCCGGCGACCATCGTTTCGGCCTTCACCACCCCGCCGCCCAAGAAAAAGCCGGCTTAACCCGCGACCGGCCGCGGATGCCGACCTGAAACTCAGGCCCCGGCGCTATGCGCCAGGGTCAGATGGGGCGTCGGGACGGGTGCCGGGGCCAGCGGACGGGCATGCCGCTCAATCGACCGTTGTTCGACCCGGTCGGCGAAGGTGTTGAGAATGCGGCGATAAAGCGCCTCGCCCAGCACGCGATCCTCGAGCCCGACATCGAGGTTCGGGTTGTCGTTCACCTCGATGACGAAGACACCATCCTTGGTCTCCTTCAGGTCGACGCCATAGAGGCCGTTGCCGATCAGCCGCGTGGCGGCGAGCGCCAGTTCCAGCACGGCCGGGGGAACGGCCTCGATTGCTACCGCCTCGGTCCGGCCTTCGGTATGCGAGCCGTCGGGGCCGTGTTTCAGAATCTGCCAATGGGCGTCGCACATGAAATAGCGCGCGGCGAATAGCGGCTCGCCGGCCAGCACACCGATGCGCCAATCGAACGGCGTGTAGATGAACTCCTGCAGCAGGATGATTTCCGAGTGTTTCAGCAGTTCGGCCGTCACCCGCTCGAACTCCGCCCGGGTCTCCGCCCGTTCCACGCCGCGGCTGAACGAGCCATCCGGGATTTTCACGACCACCGGTGCCGAGAGCTGTTCGGCGACCGCGGCGACGGTGCGCCGCGTCACCAGCTTGGTCGCGGGTGCCGAGATGCCGTGACCGCTCAACAGCTCGGCCAGGAAGACCTTGTTGGTGCAGCGCATGATGGATGTCGGATCGTCGATCACCGGCATGCCCGCCTGTTCGGCACGTTTGGCGAACCGAAAGGTGTGATGCGGTACCGCCGTCGTCTCGCGGATGAACAGCGCGTCGAACTGGGTCAACCGTGCCAGATCGCGCTTTTCGATCAACTCGACGCCGATCTCCATGTCATTGGCGATGTCGGCGATCCGCTGCAGGGTGGCTGAGCTGGAGGGCGGCAGCGGGTCCTTGGGGTCATGCAGGATGGCGAGATCGAAACGCGGCGGCCGCGGGCGGTGGAGCGGCCGGAAGGGGCGCGAGGTGAAGGCTTCGAGGGCCGCGATGAACAGGGCGTCGCGATCCGCGGGGATCTCGCGCAGATCGAACGGCCGCACCCCGGACACCCGCCAGGCACCGGCCTCGTCGCGGCCGAGCTCGATCTCCAGCAGCGGATAACGGAACGTCTCGAAGGCGCGGCGGGCGAAATCCTTGAGCGCCGCATCCTCCACCTGACCAAAGAACAGGTGCAGCGTCAGGCTCTCGATCGAGCGCGACAGCGGATCGAGCGGTGTCAGCAGGTGGTTGAGCGAAGCGGCGCGATCGGTGATGCCGTGGCGTGCGCGCAGATCGAGAATGGTCTCGATATCCGGTGTGACCGTTTGGGCGCGCGCCTCGGCCAGCAGCGAGCAATAATACCCGGTACCCAGATAGTCGTAGCTCCGGCACAGATTGACGATCTTGCGGCGCCAGTTGAACCGAGCGACATCGCCATTGACGTAGTCGTCCATGGTGACCACCTGGCCATCCGGATCGGGCCAGCGGAAATCTTTGCGTTTCTCGACAATGATCAGATGAGGCGGCATTAGGAAGTCGGTCTCCTGGCGATGATGACGGCTGCGGCCTGTCGCCGGCGGCCGTAGCGATAGATGCGTTCGAACTCGCTGCGCGCGATCGATATGCCGTGCGCCGCGTCGGCGCCGCTCTCCATGGGATCGAAGACGCGGAAGACGTGGCCGTCGAACCCAGCGAGGGTCACCCAGTGCGGCCCCTTTTCACCGTGCAGTCGATAAAGGCTGATCAGCACGACCGGCACCTCGCCGCGCCGCATATGCTGCAGCAACAGGTCGATATTGAGAGGCCCGCGCCGGATCACCACGGGCGTGCGCCGCAGCTCGTCGCACATATCCTCTTCGACCAGGGCGATGACATCTTTCTTGATCGGGTCGCGGACGCTGTCGACGAACATCGGGCCATAGGAGGGGGCATAGACCGTGACCCCGAAACCCTGGCGGAATGCCGCCAGCGCCAGGCCATAGGGCCCGCAGCCGCCATGGCCCGAGGCCATGAAGATCGTCGTCGCCTCCCGCCAGAGCCGGATTTCCAGTCGGCGGTCAAGTGTCAGATCGGGGCAAAGGGAGGCCATCGCCATCATCAGGGCCGCCGGGCCGCAGGTGAAATCCAGGCTCTGCGGATAATAGGGAAATGTCGGAGGCGCGGCCTCGGCGGCACCATCGTTCCAGAGCGAGCGCTCCAGCCGCAGCGCGTCGGCGCCATCCTCGTAATAGCGGCTGGCGCGCCCGATCACGGTGAAGCCGGCTTCGGCGAAGAGGTGCTGGGCCGCGCGGTTGTCGACGCGGGTTTCCAGCCGGACGATGGCTCGATCCCGGTCGGAGGCAACGGCGAGAGCGGCGGTCAGAAGCGCCCGCCCGAGGCCCAAGCCGCGGGCTTCCGGGGTGACGGCGATCGAATAGATGCGGGCGATCGCGGTCGCCCGGTTGAAGCGCAGGACCGCCGCGCCTAGGATCGTTCCGTGTCGTTCGGCGACGAGTACCGCGGCGCTGTCGTGACGCAGAAATGTCCGCCAGCCACGTCTGGTGATCCGGTCGCCCGAAAAACAGGTGATCTCAAGGCTTATGAGGGATGCGAGGTCGTCTTCCCGCGCCGGCCGCAGGATCGGTGGCTCCGCGGTGCCATAGGGTGGCACACCGCGTGATCGTCGCTCAGCCTCGACGATTTGGGTCACGTCAACGGCCGATCTCGATAGCGAGGGAGCGCCGATACCTTGGCCAGACGTGACCGGCCGATCTCTGCCAAGATCGGTTTGGCGGTTCTGGGAGATGTCTGGTTGACTTGGTCACGACGGGGCGCCTGTGAATTGGCCTCGATGGCATGCTAGATAGAACGGCACTCCTGCATAAAAAATCCAGGGGTCGAACGGCTCTATAAAATAAACTAATCGGCGCGCTTCCTGCCGCCGGTGCCTGCAATTTTACGAAAAAAGAGAGTTGTTTCCCGAGTTTCACACGTAAAAACAGCACCGCCGTCACCTTAAACATTGCTAAGTTAGGGACTGCGCGAACATTGGGCGAAAGGCAGGGACCGATGGAAAGGCAGGAGCAACCGGCCCGGCAGTGGAGCAAGCCACGGCACCAGATCGTCGCCCCCGACCCATTTTTTGATCTGTCGGTCGATCTTCTCTGTGTCGCCGCCGTCGGCGGCAAGCTGCTGCGGGTCAATTCGGCGTTTCGCCGGTTGCTTGGCTTCGACGAGACATCGGTATCGGCGCTCACGCTGAAGGATCTGCTGCATCCCAAGGACCGCCGTGCCCTGGCGCGGGTGACCGACGGCATGCGGGACCGTCATATCTTCGTCGGCACCGAACTGCGCCTGCGGGATGCTCATGGTCAGTGGCGCTGGATCGAGTGGAGTTGCCGGGCGCAAGGCGGCCTGTTCTACGCCGTCGGCCGCGACGTTACCGACCGCAAGCGGCAGGAGTCGCTGGCGGACGCCCAGCAGCGATTGCTGACCGCGGTCGTCGAGAACCTGCCGCTGGCCAACACGCTCGATCTGGTCTGTCGGAGCGTCGAAGACCTGGTGGAGGGGGCGCTATGCTCGGTCCTGCTCATGTCGGCGGATGGCCGACGGCTGTTGAAGGGGGCCGCACCCAACCTGCCACCCGACTACAGCGTCGCGATCGATGGCGCCGAGATCGGTGAGGGCGCCGGCTCATGCGGCACCGCCGCGTTTCGCCGCGCGATCGTGATCGTTGAGGATATCGCCATCGATCCGCTCTGGGTCGACTACAGAAGCTTGGCGCTCGCCCACGGCCTGCGGTCGTGCTGGTCGACGCCGATCATCTCGCCGGAGGGCGTCGTGCTCGGCACCTTCGCGCAATATCGACGCGTGCCCAGCCTGCCGAGCGCTCATGAACTTCAGGTGATCGACCGGCTGAGCGCCTCCTGCGCGATCGCCATCCAGCGCAAGAGCGTCCACGACGAATTGGTCGCCGCCAAGAAGCGGGCCGAGGCGGCCAGCCATGCCAAGTCGGAATTCCTGGCGAATATGAGCCACGAGCTGCGGACGCCGCTGAATGCGGTAATCGGCTTCAGCGAGCTGATCGAGAGCCAGTTCCGCGGCCCGATCGGCGAACCGATCTACCTCGACTACGTTCGCGATATCCGCCTTTCGGGCATGCATCTGCTGGGCGTCATCAATTCGGTGCTGGACGTCGCCCGTATCGAGGCGGGCAAAACCCAGCTCGACTATGACGAGGTGACCGTCGAAGCGGCGATCGGCGAGAAGATCCGCCTGGTCGAGCACGCCTTTCCCGGGCGGAGTCCTATGATTGAGGTCGTCGTCCCGCCGGACTGCCCGATGCTGCATGTCGATCGCCGGGCGTTCGATCAGGTCCTGTTCAACATCGTCGGCAACGCGGTGAAGTTCACGCCGGATGGTGGACGCATCACGGTGCGGGTCGATGCCGGGGCACCCGGTCTCAAGATTCGCATCGAAGATACCGGGGTCGGTATCCCGTCGGACCGCATCGCCGATCTGTGCCAGCCGTTCAAGCAGATCGACGGCGTCTATAATCGACGTCATCCGGGCAGCGGCCTCGGCCTCTACATTTCGCGGGCGTTGATCGAAGGTCATGGCGGCCGGATCGACATCGCCAGCGTCGTCAATATCGGCAGCACGGTGACCATCAGCTTCCCCGAGGATCGGGTGATGCGGGGCGGAACGTCCAGGTGGTCGCCGGCTACGGCCGTGCCGACGGCATAAGGCTTGCCGGCTTTCGGACTCCCGACCAGATATTTTAGGTGTCAAACGTCTATCGCTGACGTACCGTATCGCTGGATTGATCGTCAGGCGTTTTGGTTCAACCGCGGGGGCAAGCGGGGGCTAGGCGCGCGGCGGGGAAAAAGCTAACGCGGGGATTTGTCATGCGCAGAATGTTGCCGTCGCTGAGTGCCTTCGCCGTCGTCGCCGGTCTGGTTGCCACATGTCTATCCAGCGGCGCTTCGGCGGCCGATCCGGTCAAGATCGGCATGATCACGACCCTGTCCGGCCCGGGCGGCTATCTCGGCGAGGATGTTCGCGACTCGTTTCAGCTGGCGATCGACCAGGAAGGCGGCAAGCTCGGCGGCGTGCCGGTCAGCCTGCTGGTGCAGGATGACGCGCTGAAGCCCGCTACGGCCAAGCAGATCGTCGAGACCTATCTGCAGGGCGAGCACGCCAAGATCCTGACCGGCATCATCTTCTCGAACGTCGCGGGGGCGGTGGTGCCCGATGTCGTCGAGTCCGGCGCCTTCTACATCTCGCCCAATGCCGCCCCGTCGAACCTCGCCGGCAAGGAATGCAACCCGAACTATTTCGCGGTCGCCTGGCAGAATGACGCCCTGCACGAGGCGGCGGGGCAGAACGTTCAGAACCACGGCTATAAGCGCATGTTCATCCTGGCGCCGAACTACCAGGCCGGTAAGGACGCGCTGACCGGCTTCAAGCGGTTCTACAAGGGTGAGATCGTCGGCGAGATCTACACCAAGCTGGACCAGACGGATTTCTCCGCCGAGCTGGCGCAGATCCGCGCCGCGAAGCCCGACGCGGTGTTCCAGTTCCAGCCCGGTGGCCTCGGCATCACCTTCCTGAAGCAATATGTCCAGGCCGGGCTGAAGGATACGACGCCGATGTTCGTATCGGCACCGTCGATGGATTGGCATATCATGGAGGCGGTCGGCGATGCCGCCATCGGCGTGCAGGTCGCGTCGCATTGGAATGTCGATTTCGACAATCCGGCCAGCCAGCAATTCGTCGCCGCGTTCAAGGCGAAATACGGCCGTATGCCGACCTATTACGCGAGCCAGGGCTATGACACGGCACGCCTGATCGGTAGTGCCTTGAAGGCGGTCGGCGGCGATGTCGATAAGGCCGATGCGTTCCGCGCGGCCCTGCGCAAGGCGGATTTCGCCTCGGTGCGCGGCCCCTTCAAATTCGCCAACAACCAGCATCCGATCCAGGATTGGTTCGCGCTCTCGGTCGATAAAGGGGCCGACGGCAAGCCCACTCTGAAGACCGTCAGCAAGATCTTCGAGCAGCATGGCGACGCCTATGCCGCCGAGTGCAAGATGTAGCAGCGGGATCGGGGAAAGAGCGACTGGTCGCCGGCCGCCGCCGTGCTGCTGATCGTTGAACAGCTGCTGAACGGGCTGCAATTCGGCGTCATGCTGTTTCTGCTGGCCGCCGGCTTGACCTTGGTGTTCGGCATCATGGGCTTGATCAACCTGGCCCATGGCTCGCTGTACATGATCGGTGCCTTCGCGGCCGCCGCGGTCGGGCGGCTGACCGGCTCATTCATCCTGGCCTTGCTGGGCGGTGTCACCGCCGCGGCCCTGGCCGGTTTGGCGATCGAATGGCTGGTGCTGCGCCGCCTCTACCAGCGTGACCATCTGGATCAGGTGCTGGCGACCTATGGCTTGATCCTGTTCTTCAATGAAGCGACCACGATGCTGTTCGGGCGCCAGCCGCTCTTCGCGGATGTGCCGGCGGCACTCGGCGGCTCGATCGAGTTCATTCCCGGCATCCCTTATCCGGTCTATCGCCTGGCTATCCTGCTGGTCGGGGGCCTGGTGGCCGCCTTGCTCTACGGGCTGATCGCGCGGACCCGTATCGGCATGCTGGTGCGTGCCGGCACGACCGATCGCGAGATGCTGCGCGCCTTGGGGGTCGATGTCCGGTTGCTCTACACCGCCGTGTTCACCCTCGGCGCTCTGCTCGCGGGTTTGGCCGGTGCCATGGCCGGGCCGATCTTCTCGGTGCAGGTCGGCATGGGGGAGCCGGTGTTGATCCAGACCTTCGTCGTCATCATCATCGGCGGTGTCGGATCGATCCGCGGCGCCATGGCCGGCGCCTTGCTGGTCGGTCTGGTCGACACGATGACCCGCGCCTTTCTGCCTGGTTTGCTGCGCAGCATGATGCCGCTCTCCGAGGCGGATGCGCTGGGCGGCGGCGTCTCGTCGATCGCGGTCTATGTGCTGATGGCGGGCATCCTCCTCTGGCGGCCTCGGGGCCTGTTGCCCGCCCATGGGTGAAGCCATTCCTGTTTCTGGTCGTCAGCGCGCCGTGCTGATTATCGGCTTGGCCGTGCTGCTGGCCTATCCGCTGGTCATGCCGCTGTTGGGAAAGCCGTTCCTGGTCGGCCTCGGCACGCGCATGGTGATCTATGCTCTGGCGGCGGTCAGCCTCGACCTGCTGGTCGGCTTCGGTGGCTTGGTCAGCTTCGGCCATGCGGCGTTTCTCGGGCTGGGCGGCTATGTGGTGGGGGTCCTGGCGTTCCAGCTGGGCGCCGATGCGCCGTTGTTCGGCCTCATCGACGGTACCAACCAGGCCTGGATCGCCTGGCCCGCGGCGGTGTTGGTCACGGCGCTGGCGGCCCTGGTGATCGGCGCCCTGTCGCTGCGCACCGACGGCGTGCATTTCATCATGATCACGCTCGCCTTCGCCCAGATGCTGTATTTCCTCACCGTCTCACTCAAGGTCTATGGCGGCGATGACGGGCTGTCGCTGCGCCGGCGCAATCTGCTGCCCGGCCTCGATCCACGGGACGAAGCGACCTTCTACTATGTTTGCCTTGCCTGCCTGGTGGTGTTCGTGGCGCTGGCCCGGCGCATCCTGGCGGCGCGGTTCGGCACGGTGCTGCGTGGCATCAAGGAGAATCAGCGCCGCGTCTCCGCTCTGGGTATCGAACCTTATGGCTACAAGCTCGCGGCTTTCGTGCTGGCCGGCGCCGGCGCCGGCCTGGCCGGTGCCCTCCTAGCCAATCAGACGCGGTTCGTCAGTCCGGAACTGCTGCATTGGACCAAATCCGGTGAATTGCTGGTGATGGTCATCCTGGGTGGTATCGGCACCTTGTACGGTCCGATCCTCGGGGCCGTGGCGTTGATCCTGCTGGAGACGGTGCTGGGCGCCTGGACCGAGCATTGGATGGTCATACTCGGCCCGATCCTGGTGGTGGTCGTGCTGTTCACCCGGCGCGGGCTTTACGGTCTGCTCACCGAGAAGCGATCCGGTATCGCCGCGCGGGGCGCCGATGATGGGGGTGGGCATGACTGAGCCGCTGCTGGAGGTCCGTGGGCTGGTCAAGCGTTATGGCGGCCTCCTCGCGACCGATCATCTCGATCTCGCCATCGAGGCCGGTGAATGCCGCGCGCTGATCGGGCCGAACGGGGCGGGCAAAAGCACGCTGATCGCCCAGCTGGCCGGCGAGGTGCGCCAAACCGCCGGCTCGATCCGCTTCGACGGCGTGGAGGTCACGGCGCTTTCCATGCCGCGCCGTGTGCGGCGGGGGTTGGCGCGGTCGTTCCAGATCACCTCGGTGCTGCCGAATTTCACGGCCGAGGATAATGTGGCGCTGGCGGTTCAGGCCCGCCTCGGCCATGGCTTTCGGTTCTGGCGCGATGCAGGCCGGGATCCCGCCCTGCGCGAGCCGGCGCGGGCGATGCTCGACGAGATCGGCCTCGGCCGCCGGGGGGCTGTGCGGGCCGGCGACCTCGCTTACGGCGAGCAACGCCAGCTGGAGCTGGCGATGGCGCTGGCGACAAAGCCACGCATGCTGCTGCTCGACGAGCCGATGGCCGGCATGGGCCCCGAGGAATCCCGGCGCATGGTCGAGGTGCTGCGAAAGCTGCGTGGTAGCGTCACGCTATTGCTGGTCGAACACGACATGGATGCGGTGTTCGCGCTGGCCGATCAGATCACCGTGCTGGTTTATGGACGGGCGATCGTCACCGGCACGCCCCAGGCGATTCGGGACGATCCAATGGTTGCCGACGCCTATCTGGGCCAAGCCGAGGTGGATCTCTGATGGCCGGGTGGCGTCATGCTTGAGGTGAGGGAACTCCAGACCGCTTATGGACGAAGCCAGGTGCTGTTCGATATCGGCCTCGATGTGGCTGCCGGCGAGGTCGTGGCGCTGCTCGGCCGCAACGGCATGGGCAAGACGACGACGATCCGCTCGATCCTTGGCCTGACACCGCCGCTTAGCGGCGAGGTGCGCTTCGACGGGCGGCCGATCGCCGGGGCGGCGCCCGAGACGATCGCCCGCCTGGGCATCGGCCTGGTACCGGAGGGGCGCCGGGTCTTCACCATGCTGACCGTGCGCGAAAACCTGGTCGCGACGGCGGCTAACCGCGCCGGCCATGTCGAGCCGTGGACGCTCGACAAGGTCTACGACCTGTTCCCGCGGCTTGCCGAGCGTCATGCCCAATCGGCCGGCACGCTCTCCGGGGGCGAGCAGCAGATGCTGGCGATCGGCCGCGCCTTGATGACCAATCCCCGGCTGCTGATCCTGGACGAGGCGACCGAGGGCCTGGCGCCGCTGATCCGACGCGAGATCTGGCGTTGCCTGAGGCAGCTCAAGAGCACGGGCCAGGCGATCCTGGTCGTCGACAAGAATATTATGGTGCTCAAGCACTTGGCCGACCGTTTCGTGGTCATCGAAAAAGGCCGGACCGTCTGGCGTGGCGACGCGATGGCACTCGACGCCGAACCAGCGGTCATTCAGAATTATCTCGGCGTTTAGCTTAGGTCGACGTGTCGCCAAAAATTAAACGGCGGCGCGTCGGAGTCCGACTAGGCGACGATCTATGTTATTGTAACATAGAGATACTGCGACAGTGGCTTGGGAGCCGCCATGGGCAACCCCCGCTCGGTCTTGGTCGTGGATGACGACGACGACGTCCGATCCTTCACGGCGATGGTTTTCGAGGATTTTGGTCACGAGGTCTTTATCGCCGAGAATGGCGCGGCGGCCCTCGACTTGCTGGACCACAACCCAGCCGTTTCCATCATGTTCAGCGATGTTCGGATGCCGGGCATGTCGGGGCAGGAGCTCGCGGCGGAGGCGTTGCGCCGCTACCCGGCTCTGAAGATCATCCTAACCTCCGGTTTCCATGGGGAGCAGCCACTCGCCGACATCCCTTTCATTTCAAAGCCTTGGCGGCCGACCGAATTGAAGCGTCTGCTGGACGGCATTTTGAACGCTCACTGAACCGATACCAGATCTTGTGATCGGCGGTTCGGCAGGGTATCACCCGTGCCGTTGGGATCCTGGGGGACGCCATGACCGAGCCGAATTTCCTGCCGTTGTTCCGCAATGAGCCGACTTCGGTGACGCTGAGGGCGGGTGAAGTTCTGTTCAAGCGCGGCGATCCGGCCCTTCACATGTATGTGGTGAAATCCGGTACGATACGGCTCGGTGACGGCAATGTCGTCTTCGAGGACGTCGAGGCGGGCGGCATCTTTGGCGAGATGGCGCTGGTCGATCACGGCGGGCGCAGCATAGGAGCCATAGCGGTTACCGAGTGTGAGCTGGCGATGGTCGATGAGCGCCGGTTTCTGTCGATGGTGCAGCAGATGCCGTTGTTCAGCCTCAACGTTCTAAAGGTCGTCATGCGGCGCCTGCGCGCGATGAACACCCGGCATGGCGGCGTTACCTAAACCTGACCAGCCTCCAAAATCCTCGTCAGCCGGGGCGGAAGGCGGGGCCGCCGTGGCCCTTTCCTCCTTAACGAGTATCTTCCGACATGGTGTTGCCAATTCCCGTTCCGGACCGCCCCCGGCTTGCGCAGCGGCTGCGGTTCGGCGATCCCCTGGTGCTTGGGATGGCTTTCACCTTCCTGTCCTATTTCTTGTTCTCGTGGCATGACGCGGCGATCAAATGGCTGGTGGCGGATACTTCCGTCTGGGAAATCCTGTTCATGCGCAGCGTCTTCATCCTGACGCTCTGCCTGGTCACCGGCGGGACGTCGGTGGTGCGCGAGACGCTGACATCGCCCGTCCTCTATCCGCTGATCGGACGGGGGGCTTTGGTGTTGGTCGCCTGGTTGCTGTACTACAGCGCCAGCCAATATCTGCAACTCGCCGAGCTGATGACCGCCTATTTCACCGCCCCGCTGCTGGTCACCCTGCTGGCGGTGCTGCTTCTGGGCGAGCGGCTCGATTGGGTCCGCTCCTGTGCCGTCGGCGTCGGGTTCACCGGCGTCGTCATCGCTTGCCAGCCCCATGATCTCAGCCACCTGCCGCCGGTCCTGATGGCGCTGGCGGCGGCGGCGTTATGGGCCTTGGCGATGGTCCTGCTGCGCAGCATCAGCGGGTCCGCCAATATCCGCGTCCAGATGGTGACCTCGAATTTCGTGCTGCTGATCGCCTGCGGGGCGATGATGCCGTGGCATTGGCAGACCCCCAGCCTGTCCAAATTCGGGCTGATGGCTGTGGTTGGTCTGGTTGGGGCGGGCGGGCAGAGCCTGCTGCTGGCCGGCATCCGCCGGGCACCCGCCTCGGTCACCGCTCCGATGGAATTCACCGCCCTGGTCTGGGCGTTCGGTCTCGGCTTCGTGATCTGGGGCGATATCCCGGCGCCGGCGGTGTTCGTCGGCGCCGCCCTGATCATCGCCAGCGGCTTGTTCATCGCGGTCAAGGAGTGGCGGGGCGTCGGTCTCGCCGCCGCCAAGGACGTGGTGCAGGCCGAATAGCGCGGGGCTTTCCCGCTACTCGATCGGTATGTCCGGCGCCGCACGCGACGGCGCCGGAAAATCGACCATCCGTGCGCAGCTGACGAGCGCGGCCGCACCGGCGAAACATGCGGCGACGATCAGCGCCACGGTGGTGCCGGCGCCCATGCCGGGCAGCAGGCCGAAGATCATGCCGACCAGCAACGCGCCGGTCGTTTGGCCGAGCAGCCGCGCGGTCGACAGCATGCCGCCGGCGGCGCCGCTTCTGTGCCGAGGGGCGGCACCGATCATCGCCCGGTTGTTGGGCGACTGGAACAGGGCGAAGCCAAAGCCGCAGATGATCATCCGCCAAACGATGTCGGCGGATGTCGGATGTATCGGCAAACCTGCCGTGAGCGCCAGGCCGACCGCGAAGATGACCAGGCCGATGCCGCCCAGCACGCCGGCGGAATACCGGTCGGCCAATCGTCCGGCGATCGGTGCGACGATGGCCACGGTCACCGGCCACGGCGTCATCAGCAGGCCGGTCTCGACCTGGCTTCGGCCCAGGATGGTCTGCAGATAGAAGGGCAGCGATACGAGGGCGAGCGCCGCCGCGATGAACGAGCAGATCGAGGTCGCGATCGACAAGGCGAAGACCGGCAATCGCAGCAGGTCGATCGGCAGGAGCGGCGCCGGCCGCGACAATTGGCGGCGAACCAGCACGATGCCGGCCAGCGCCGCCACAGCCAATTCGGCGCCGACACGGATAGGGTTCTCGCCATGCCCCAACCCGTCGATGCCGGCGATCACCAGTCCGAAGGTAAGCGCATTGAGGAACGCGCTGCCGACATCGAAGCGATGTGCCGCCCGATCGGTCCGTGGCAGGGTGCCGGAGGTGAGCAGCCCCAAAATGCCGATCGGAACATTGATCGCGAACAGCCAATGCCAGCTCGCGACGGAGAGCACCGCCGCGGCGATGCTGGGGCTGATCGCGGACGAGACCGCGACCGTCAGGGCGACCATCGCGATGCCCCGGCCCAGCCTATCCCGCGGATAGATGTACCGGACTAGAGCCGCGTTGACGCTCATGATGCCGGCGGCGCCGAAACCCTGGATGATCCGGGCGATCGACAGCATCACCAGCGAGTCCGATAGCGCGCAGGCGAGCGACGCCGCGGTGAACACCGCGAGCCCAATCTTGAAAACGCGGCGATAGCCGTAGATATCGCCGAGCGAGGCCAGCGGTAGCAGCGCGATGGTGACGGCGATCTGATAGGCGTTCACCACCCAGATCGACGCGGCGGCGCTGACCTGCAACTCCTCCGCGATCGTCGGCAGGGCGATATTGGCGATGGCGCCGTCCAAGACCGCCAGCGTGATCGCCAGCGCCATGGTCAGCGTCGCCCAATGCCGCCTGGGTATGGGCAGTCCGTCATCCGTGATCATCGAGGGGGATCTCCGCGCGTCATCATGGATATAGTGCCCAGTCGCGGAAAGTCAGCCGCGTTCGATCTCCGCGACGGCGGCATCGAGTGCCGCCGCCAGCCGGCGGATTTCGTCGTCGGTGATCGCGCCGCGCGACAGCCGCAGCGAGAGCGCCAATTTCAAATTTTCCATGGCGCGCACCAGCTGCGGTGGCGGTCCGCCGCCGATCCGGCGCCTGGCGTCATCCATGCGGCCTGCCGCCGCGTCCGCGGTGGCCTGATTGGCCGCGAGGAACTCGCTGCCCGCTTCGGTGATGGCGTAGCGCTTCTTGCCGGCCTCGGCGGTGACGGTCGCATGACCCAGCTCCTCCAGCAGGGTCAATGTCGGATAGACCACGCCTGGGCTGGGGCTATAGGTGCCGCCGAACGCATCCTCGATCGCCTTGATGATCTCGTAGCCATGGCGCGGCTGTTCGCCGATCAGCCGCAGGATGATGAAGCGCAATTCGCCGTGATCGAACGGGCGGTGCCGTCCACCCCGTCCACGGCCGCCCCGTCCGTGGCCATGCGGCCCCCGGTGTCCGCGATCGGCGTCGCTGTTCGGCATCGCTTCGTCCCGCGCGAAGCGGCGGCCATGGCGGCGTCCGTGATTCTGATGGGCATGGTCGCCGTGCCTGTGTGGATGGTGATCGTGATGATGAAACAAGATATTCTCCGATAGGATTTCGATATAACGAATTATTAGATATATCGAAATCCTATCGAATTCAAGGGTGATTTTATCCGGCGGTTTGCCGCCGCCCGATTGCCGTATAGGTTCGCCCGAACATGCTGGAACCCCGGGACGCTTTTCGGGGATGTGGGCCGCTGTTCCGGGGGGAGCTGACTTGATGAGTGCCGAGCAGGCGATAGAGATATTTTTCGCCTTGCTGCATGGTGTGGCGGCGGTGGCGGTTACCTGCCACGTGCTGCTGAACAAGCGCGATGTCGCCGCCGCGGTTGGTTGGATCGGCCTGGCCTGGCTGTCGCCGGTGTTCGGCGCCGGCTTCTATTTCCTGCTCGGCATCAACCGTGTCAGGCGCCGCGCCCGACGGCTGCAGCGGCACCCCGGCCGGCGCCGTCAGGCGCATCAGGCCGGCGGCACGGCGACGGCGCTGGGCCTCGCCCCCAGGGCGGGCTTCGGTTCGCTGGAGGTGTTGGAACTCGCGGGGCGTCGCATCACCGGTCGCGCCACCGAGGACGGCAACAGCGTTGCTGTGCTGGTCCAGGGCGACGAAGCCTATCCCGAGATGCTGTCGGCGATCGCCGCCGCCCGTTCCAGCATCGCCCTATCCACCTACATCTTTCGCGGCGACGCGGTCGGTCGGGCCTTCATCGCCGCCTTGGCCGAGGCGCATCGGCGCGGTGTCCAGGTCCGTGTGCTGGTCGATGGTATCGGCGCCGGCTATTTCTATTCGCCGGCCTATCGCCTGCTGCGACGCCAGGGTATTCCGGCGGCGCAGTTTCTGCACTCCGAACTGCCCTGGCGGATGCCGTTTCTGAACATGCGGTCGCATAAGAAGATCCTGGTGATCGATGGCCGCAGGGCGTTCACCGGCGGCTTGAACATCGGTGCCGAGAACGTGCTGGCCACGGCACCGCGCCATCCGGTGCGCGACACGCATTTTCAGGTCGTGGGCCCGGTCGTGGCGCAGATCGTCGAGGCGTTCGCCGAGGATTGGCAGTTCACGATGGGCGAAACTCTCGCCGGCCCGGCATGGTTTCCAAGCCTGGAGGATGCCGGCGCGGTGACCGTGCGGGCGATCACCTCGGGTCCGGACCAGGATATCGAGAAGCTGGAATTCGTGCTGATGACGGCGATCAATACGGCTCGGTCATCGATCAAGATCGTGACGCCGTATTTCCTGCCCGACGAGCGTCTCTCCAGCGCTCTGGCGCTTGCCGCCCTGCGCGGTATCGAGGTCGACATCGCGATCCCCGAGATCGGCAATCATCGGGTGGTCGACTGGGCAACACGTGCCCATATCCGCCCGCTGTTGGTCGCCGGCTGCCGATTGTGGCACGCACCGCCGCCCTTCGATCATTCCAAGCTGATGACGGTCGATGCCGCCTGGTCGCTGGTCGGCAGCGCCAATTGGGATCTGCGCAGCCTGCGGCTGAATTTCGAGATGAACTTGGAGATCTACCACACCGCTTTCGCGGCTCAGCTGGGCGAGGTGATCCAAGGCAAGTTCGGCCGCCGCGTCACGATCGCCGATCTGGATCGCCGACCGCTGGCCGGTCGGCTGCGCGACGCCGCCGCCCGGCTGCTGCTGCCGTATCTTTGATCTACGCGGCGGGGGTCGTCAGACGCTTGGTCATGACGATCCGGGTGTGGCCTGGCGGGTCGCATTCGACCCGGCCAAGCACCTCATAGCCGTTGCGGGCGTAAAAGCCCTCGGCCTGAAAGGTGATGGTATAGAGCAACACCGCGCCGCAGCCGCGTCGTCGCGCCTCGTCCTCGGCCTGCCGAAGGATGCGGCTGCCCAGGCCACGGATGCGGGACTGCTCGGGCAAAAAGAATATGTCGACGAAAAACAGCCCGAGGCTGGTGCGGCCGAGCAGACCGCCGACCGTCGCCTTGGTTACCGGATCGGCGATCAGCACGGCGAGCGGCCGATGATCCTGATAGCCGGCTTTCGTCAAGTTATACGCCGACAAGCCTTCACCGATCGCCGCGATCGCCTGCGCATCCGGGGCATCGGTCAGCGTTATCACCGGCTGGGTGGCGTCCATCTCCCTCGTCATGCCGGTTCTCGGGTTCGCTTCAGCCGACGAAGGCCGGACCCAAGGGGCGCAGGCGCATGCCCGGACGCAGCCGGCGCCAGGGCAGGGCAGCCGGATCGGCGGCCATCGGTCCGGGGGCCGCGGCGACCAGGATCTCGGCGGCGATCGGCTGGAACGCCGCGCGGAAATGCACCGAGCTTTTCAGCACCAGCAGGTTTTGCCGGGCGGGTTCGATGCCGACATGCTGGAACGGCGCCTGATCGGCCGCCTGCATCTTGCGCGACGCCACGACCACGCGGACGCCCTCGGTCTCCAGCAGCGCCATCGGACCCAGGGTCATCTTCGCGTTGAGATACATCGGACCATTGCCGATCATCTTGCCATCGCCGATCGCCAGCACCTTGAAGCGGGCGTGATACGGCACCTGGCCGGGAGCGCCCGACTTGCCGCCCAAATCCAGCGTGATCTCGGCCCCGATCCCCGCCTCATGCGCCGCGCGCGCCGCGACCTCGTCGACCATCAGGCCCAGCACGGCGCCGACCGCCTTGTTGCGGACCAGCGCCGCCAGCATGCCGGTCGTGTCCGAGGTCCCGCCGGCACCGGGATTGTCCTGGGTATCGGCGATGATGATTGGCTTCGTCGCTCTCGCGGTGACCTGCAGCGCGTGTCGCACGGCCTCGTCCGGATCGTAGATCTTGCCGGCGAATGCCGGTTCGGCCGCGATGATCCGCTGGGCCAACGCGTCGGCTGCCCGGTCTGCCGCCCCCTGGGTGGCGCCATAGGCGAACACCGTCGGTGCGCAGCCCGGAAAATCCGCGGCGGGAAAGCCCGGCGCCCAGGAGACGCTGCTGACGCCGTCGATCTCCAGCTCGCTCATCTCCCGGAAAATCGCACCCGCCGGCTCGGTCAGGCTGCATTGCCAGGACAGCGCAATCAGGAACGGGATCTGGCGCCACGCCTTGGCCGGCTTGCGTCCCTCCGCGATCAGCCGATCGAGCGCCAGGGCGGCGCGGCTGCCGGTCTCGGCCATGTCGACATGCGGATAGGTGCGGTACGCGACCAGCACATCGGCGAACTCGACCATCTCCGGCGTCACATTGGCATGCAGATCCAGACTGGCGGTGATCGGCACGTCCGGGCCGACCAGCGCCCGCACCCGGCGCAGCACCTCGCCCTCGCCGTCATCGGCGGGTTCGGCGACCATGGCACCATGCAGGTCGAGATAGATGCCGTCGACGGGCAGGGCGGCCGCCAGGTCCTCCAGCAGCATGCCGACGATCCGTTCGAACGCGTCGCTCGTCACCTCGGCGGAGGGTGTCGCCGCCGCCCAGCACAGCGGCACCAGCTCATGGCCCGCGCCGCGCAAGGTCGCCATGGCACCGGCGATACCGATATTCATGCCGGCGAAGGTCGACAGCACGGCGTCGCCCCTGGTGAGGCCGGGCCAGCCGCTGCCGCGCGTGAAATCCTCGTAATGGGCCTTTACCGGGGCGAAGGTGTTGGTTTCGTGCTGAAACCCGCCGATCGCGATCCGCGCCATGAAGTCTTCTCCTATCGGGTAAGCATGCCCCCGGCCTGCGCCGCGAGCTTTACGCCGCCTGAGGCACCGGATTGATCTCCGGTAGGCTGTCCAGATGGCAGGCCGCCAGATGCGTCCGGGTACCGTCCGTGGCGGCCTGGCGCAGCACCGGCTCCTCGGTTCGGCAGCGGTCGAAGGCGAACGGGCATCTGGTGTGGAACCGGCAGCCGCTGGGCGGGTTGATCGGGCTCGGCACGTCGCCTTTCAGGATGATCCGCTGCCGCTTGGCGGTCGGATCCGGCACCGGCACCGCCGAGAGCAGGGCGCGGGTATAAGGATGCCGCGATGCGGCGAACAGGCTCCGCCGATCGGCGATCTCGACGATCTTGCCCAGATACATCACCGCGACCCGGTGGGTGAGATGCTCGACGATCGCAAGATCATGGCTGATGAACAGCATGGTGAGGCCGAGATCGTGCTGCAGATCCGCCAGCAGGTTGACGATCTGCGCCTTGACCGAGACGTCGAGGGCGGAGACAGCCTCGTCGCAGATGATGATGTCGGGGCCGGGCGCCAGCGCCCGGGCGATGCCGATCCGCTGGCGTTGGCCCCCGGAAAACTCATGCGGGTGGCGGCGCCCGGCGTCGCGCGGCAGCCGCACCTTGTCCATCAGCTCGGCGATCCGGTCGTCCAGCTCGCTCCGGTTCTGCGCCAGGCCGAAATTGGTCATCGGCTCGGCCAGGATATCGCGCACGGTCATGCGTGGGTTCAGGCTGCTGAACGGATCCTGGAAGACCACCTGCATGCGCCGGCGCATCGGCCGCAGCTTGACGGCCGGCAGGTTGTCGACCCGCTGGCCATCCAGATAGACCTCGCCATCGGTCGGCGGGGTCAGCCGCAGGATGGTGCGGCCGACCGTGGATTTGCCGCAACCGGATTCGCCGACCAGCGACAGCGTCTCGCCCCGCTCGATGGCAAAGCTGACGCCGTCCACCGCGTAGACCTTGGCGGTTATCCCGCCCAGGAATCCGCCGCGGATCGGGAAATGCTTTTTCAGGGCGTTCACTTCCAGCAGGGGCGGTGGTTTGCTCATGCGGCGATCCGTCGTTCGGCATAGTGGCAGGCCACCAGATGGCCCGGCGCTTTGGCTTCGATCGCCGGGGCGACGGCGCGGCACAGCTCGGTGACGAGGGGGCAGCGGCCGGCGAAGGGGCAGCCGATGATCGGCTTGCGCAGCGACGGCACTTGCCCGGGGATTTCGGCCAGCCGCTGACGATCCGCCGCCTCGTCCAAGGACGATCCCAGCTTCGGCACGGCGGCCAGCAACCCACGCGTATAGGGATGCTGCGGATTGGCGAAGATCTCCCTCACGGTTGCCTCCTCGACCTTGCGGCCGGCATACATGACGATCACCCGCTCGGCCATTTCCGCGACCACGCCCAGGTCATGGGTGATCAGCATGATGGCGGAACCCAGCCGTGCCTGCAGGTCGCGCATCAGGTCCAGGATCTGCGCCTGGATGGTGACGTCCAGCGCCGTGGTCGGCTCGTCGGCGACCAGGAGCTTGGGGTTGCAGGCGAGCGCCATCGCGATCATGACCCGCTGGCGCATGCCGCCGGAGAGCTGGTGGGGGTATTCGCGTACCCGGCGTTGGGGGGCCGAGATCCCGACCAGGGTCAGCATCTCGATGGCGCGCTGCTCCGCCGCCTTCGCCGACAGGCCCTGATGCAGGCGCAGCGTCTCGCCGATCTGCCGCCCGACACTCAGCACCGGGTTGAGGCTGGTCATCGGTTCCTGGAAGATCATACTGATGTCGTTGCCGCGGATGCGCCGCATCTCCGCTTCCGGCAGTTCCAGCAGATTGCGGCCGTCGAACCGGATCGATCCGGCGATCTTGCCCGGCGGCTCCGCGATCAATCGCAGGATCGACATCGAGGTGACCGACTTGCCGCAGCCGGATTCGCCGACGATGGCGACGGTTTCGCCCGCCTCGACATGGAACGACAGACCCTCGACCGCGCGGACCACCCCGTCCGGCGACGCGAAATGCGTCTGCAACTGATCGACTTCGAGCAGCGCCATCAGAGACGCTTCGCCAAGCGCGGATCCAGCGCGTCGCGTAGTCCATCGCCCAGCAGGTTGACGGCCAGCACGGTGATCGACAGGAACACGGCGGGGAAGAACACGATATATGGCTTTACCTGCCAAAGGGCGCGGCCCTCGGCCATGATGTTGCCCCAACTGGGGGTGGTGGTCGGCGTGCCGGCGCCGATGAACGACAGGATCGCCTCGGTGATCATGGCCGAGGCGCAGATATAGGTCGCCTGCACCGTCATCGGCGCCAAGGTATTGGGCATGATGTGTCGCCAGATGATCATCGGGGTGCGTGATCCGGCGGTCACCGCCGCCTCGACATAGGGTTGATCGCGCAGCGACAGCACCACGCCGCGCACCAGGCGGGCGACGCGCGGCACCTCGGCCAGGGTGATAGCGATGATGACGTTCTGGATCGAGCCGCGCGTGAACGCCACCAGGGCGATCGCCAGCAGGACCGACGGGATCGACATCATGCCGTCCATGATCCGCATGATGATCGGGTCGAGCCATCGGGTGAAGCCGGAGATCAGCCCGATCAGCATGCCGATGGCGGAGGCCAGCAAGGCGACGGCGCCGCCGACGACGATCGAGACCCGCGTGCCGTAGATCACCCGGGAATAGACGTCGCGGCCCAGCATGTCGGTGCCGAACCAATAGAGCGCCGACGGCGGCCGCGTGCGTTTCGCCGGGGCCAGCGCCGTCGGATCGACGGTCCCGAGGAGCGGCGCGCAAACCGCGATCAGCACCATGATCCCGATCAGCAATCCGCCGATCGCGATCGCCGGATGCCCAACGTAGAAACGCATGATGCGGCCGCGCTGCTTGGGCGGGGGCAGGATGTCAGGCAGCGGCGGCGCCGCTGTCGTTTGCGAAAGGGGGTCCGTCTGGGTCACGACACTCAATAGCGGATCCTCGGGTCGAGCACGGTATACAGCAGATCGACGACCAGGTTGACCACCACATAGGTCAGGCTGAACAACAGCACGACGCCCTGGATGACCGGATAGTCCCGTCGCAGGATCGCGTCGACGATCAACCGGCCGAGGCCGGGGATGGCGAACACGCTTTCGGTGACGACGGCACCGCCCATCAGCACGGCGACGCCGATGCCGACCACCGTGACGATCGGCACCGCGGCGTTTTTCAACGCGTGCACGAACAGCACGGCGCGCTGGCCCAGCCCCTTGGCCTTGGCGGTGCGGACATAATCCTGGCTCAGCACCTCCAGCATGGTGGCGCGGGTGACCCGCGCGATCAGCGCCACATAGGCGGTGCCAAGCGCGATCGAGGACAGGATCAGATGCTGCAGGAACGGCCAGAAACCCTGGGCCAGCGGCGTATAGCCCTGGACCGGCAGCCATTCCAGCTGCAGGGCGAAGATATAGGCCAGCAGATATCCCACGACGAAGACGGGGACCGAGAAGCCCATGACGGCGAAGCCCATGATCGCCCGATCGAGCAGCGACCCCTGTTTCCAGGCGGCGATCACACCCATCGGCACCGCCACCATCAGCGACAGCACCAAGGTCAGGATCATCAGCGAGATGGTCGGTTCCAGCCGCTCGCCGATCAGGCGCGATACTGGCAAATTGGTGAAGATCGAGGTGCCGAGATCGCCATGCAGCACGTTCCACAGCCATTCGCCGAAGCGTGTCAGGAACGGCCGATCGAGACCCAGCGCCGTACGGATCCGCGCCAGATCCTCCGCCGATGCCTGATGGCCGGCGATGATCGCCGCTGGGTCGCCGGGCGTGAAATACAACAGGCTGAACACCAGCGCCGCCACGATCAGCATGACCGGGATGGTCGCCAGCACCCGTCGGCTGATATAGCCGATCATTGCGCGACCCCTATCATTGGGCGACCCCGATCATTGCGCGGCCATCGGCAAACGCGTCTCGACCGGGTCGAGCGGGAAGATCGGCCGGCGCACCCGCTCGAACTTCAGGATGCCGTAATCGGAGGTGCAGACACCGATGCCGGCGCATTCGACGACGTGCTTCGCCAGGCTGCCGAGATCGGCCCGCCAATGCACCCGGCTCTTGATCGCGACGAAACGCTTCTGGCGCGGATCGATGCCGACAAGCTGGAACAGGCCGAGATCGGTCGGCTCGCAATGCCGCGACAGCAAGACGATCTCCACCCGGCCGGTATCAATCACGGCCGTCGGGCCCAGCATGATCTGCAGCCCACGGCTCATCGGCGCGCGGCTGCGGAAATACCCGGCGGACAGGGTGCGCACCGTGCCGCGCACGCGCAGCGGCGCGCTCGATCGCGGGATCGCCGGCATCGGCAGCTTGCCGCCGATATCGAGCTCGATCGGATTGCCGATACCGGCCGCGATCGCGGCTTGCACGGCCGCCGGATCGCAGATGCCGAAGAACACGACATCCTCCAGCTCTTGGGCGAGAATTTCGGCCAGCACCGTGGTCGTATCCATGGTCCCGCCCGAGGCGGTGTTGTCGCAATGGTCGAGCAGCACGACCGGACCGCCCTCGGTACCCAGCTCCTTGGCGCGCGCGACCGATCGGTCCAGCGGCTCGGTGCGGAACACGAAGGCCTCGCGCGCGGCCCAGGCCGCCTCCAGCAGCCGGTCGACCAGCGCCCGGGCCTTGGCTGCGTCGCCATCGGTGACGACCACTGCGCTGAGGCCCGCCTGCGACACATCGGCATGGGGAAAGCCCACGAACACGCTGGCCAGCAACGCCTCGCCGCTGCGCTCCATCTCCGCCGCCATGGCCTGCAGCTCGCGGTTAGGTGATTGGTGGGTGCCTTGCGCCATGACATGCGGCAGCATCGGCGCGTTGCCCCAGGCGGATGTCGGCGTGACCTCGCCGGCGATGGCGCGCAACAGCATCCGCCCGGCGCGCAACGCGGTCTCCGCCTGATCGATATGCGGATAGGTTTGGTACCCGGCGATCACCGTGGCGGCGCGCACGATCGGATCGAACAGGTTGGCGTGCATGTCGAGCGCCACCGCCAGCGGCGTCTTCGGTGCGATCGCGGCGACGCGGCGCAGCAATTCGCCTTCGCCATCCTCGAATGCCTCGGTGACCATGGCGCCGTGCAGGTCGAGCAGGATGCCGTCGAACCGCTCGGCTTTCAGCGCGTCGGTGATCAGCCCGCACAGCGTTTCATAGGTGTCGTTCTCGACCGGCCCGCTGGGTGGCGCCCCGGCTGCGACCGGGACGACGATCTCGGCGCCGGCCTCCTCGGCGACCGCCAAAAATCCGCCGATCGGGCTCGACGTGCCCCGGAAATGGTCGATCGCCGCCTGGCCGGTCAGCAGGGTTCGACGATCCGGGCAAAACCGTTCGACGCGCGTCGGCACGGGCGAAAACGTGTTGGTTTCGTGCGACAGCCGGGCGATCAAGAGACGCATAAGGGAGAACCTAGGCCCGCTTCACGTTCCAGAAGACCGGGAAGCCGGTCAGGATGTCGGTCAACGTCTTCTTGAAGGCGATCGGCTGGAAATACTGGCCGAGCGGAATGTAGGGCACGTCGATGAGCACCTGTTTCTGAATGTCCACGGCGATCTTTTTCTGGGTCTCGGCATCCGGTGCGTCGAGCCAGGCGCCGCGCAATTCCTCGAGCTTGGGGGCGGTCGGCCAGCCGAACCACGAATCCGCGCCATTGCCGCGCAGCGACAGGTGGCCGGCCGGGTTGAACATGTCGATGCCGTTCCAGCCCGTGAAGAACACGTTCCAGCCGCCTTGGTCCGGGGGCTCCTTCTTGGCGCGGCGGCCGACGACCGTGCCCCAATCCATCATCTGGTAATCGACGTTCATGCCCGCCTGTTTGAACATATCGGCGCCGACCTCGCATTCCGCCTTCAGGACGGAAAGATCGCTGACGCCCAGCAACACGACCTTCTCGCCATTATAGCCGGCCGCCTTGAGGTCGCGCTTGACCTTTTCGTAGTCGCGCGGGCTGTTCAGCACCTCCATACCAGCATTCGAATCGAGCGGCGTGCCGGGTGGAAAGACGCCGATGCCGGTCTTCCACATGGAAGAATCGGTGCCGGCGACGGCCGTCATGTAGTCCTCCTGATTGACCGCCCCCAGGATGGCGCGACGGATCGCCGGGTTGTCGAAGGGCGGATGGAGGTGGTTCATCCGCAGGATGGCGATCGAGCCGGTCGGGTCGTTGTTCAGGACGGTGATCGACTTGTCCTTGCGCAGCAGCGGCTGCAGATCCGCCGTCGGATATTCCCACCAGTCGACTTCGCCGGCCTGCAACGCGGCACCCGCCGTCGCCGCATCGGGAATCACTTTCCACTCGATACGGTCGAAATTGACGATCTTCGGCCCCGAGGTCCATTCCGGCTTGCCGCTCTCGCGCGGTTTGTAGTCGGCGAAGCGCTCATAGGCGACATGGGCGCCGGCCATCCGCTCGCTGGCGATGAATTTATACGGCCCGCTGCCAACCATCTCCGTCACCTGGGTGAACGCATCGGTCTTGGCCAAGCGCTCGGGCATGATGACGGGGGCGAAGGCGGTGCATTTGGCCAGCGCGTCGGGCAGCAGCGAGAACGGCTTTTTCAGGCGGAACTGGATGGTCTTGTCGTCCGTCGCGGAGAGTTCGTCGGTCGCCGCGAGCAGCGCTTGGCCGAACGCATCGCGCTTGCCCCAGCGCTGGATGCTGGCGATGCAGTCGCGCGCCAGAACCGGCTCGCCGTCATGGAATTTGAGGCCCGAGCGCAGCGTGATCCGCCATAGTTTGCCCTCATTCTCGGTGGTCGCCCCTTCCGCCATCTGCGGCACGGCCTGGTACAGGTTGTTCTGCCCATACAGCGTGTCGAACACCAGAAAGGCATGGTTGCGGGTGACCGTCGCGGTCGTCCAGATCGGGTCGAGCACCGCCAGATCGGCTTGTGGAACGAACTTCATGACGCGCTGATCGGCGGCCCGCGAGATATACGGCGCGCCGATCATCGGCGCCGCGACGGCAACCGAGGCCGCTGCTTTCAAGAACTCGCGTCGTTGCAACTTGATCGGCATCGTCTACTCCGTCCATAGGGCCGCCTGGCATCGCGGTCGACTTGGCACCGCTGACCGCAAGATCCATGCCCAAGCGTCGCGCTCAGGCCTCCCGAAACACGATCGAAACGCCGCAGGCGTCGCGTGGTGCGACAATCACGGCCACCGTGGTGCGGGTGAACGGCACACCCTGCCGGGTCAGAGCCGCTTCCGCCGCGTCGCGTGAACGCACCGCGACGACCAGCGCCACCAGGCCGTTCGGATGCAGTCCGGCGAAATTGCCCTCGGCATACTGCGCTTCGAAGCGGCCGGGCGCCAGGAAGCGGATCGGCACGGTCCCGGTCTCGACTCGGACGGCGCCGGGACCCTCCGTGATCACCTCGGTCGCCAGCAGGCGCGCCGTCGTGGCGGCATCCCCAGCGGGGTCTTGCGATACGGTCACGAGCGATGCGAGCCCGATCGCCGTATTGGCATGCCGCATCAAATCGGGGATCCAGGTGTTCTGCGGCGTCAGATGCTGGCAGCAGAACACGTGAAAGCCGGGGACGATGCCCTCGGGGAATTGCGTGGTCCGGAACGCGGCCTCGGCGCGACCGCCATCCGGCAAGTCGACCGGCCGGGCAAAGCCGACCGGATCGCTCAGGGCCACCCCGGCGGCGCGCATCTCGGCCGCGGCCCCATCCGCGTCGCCGGTCCGCAAGGCCACCGCGGCCAGCCCTTCGCGGGCAGCCAGGATCTGCCTCTGATGTGCGTTGCCCGGCGTCGCCGTCACCACGCCCAGCAGTTCGAAATAGTCGCGCTCGAACATGATGGTGTGGTTGGCCGTCCCCTTATGCGCGCTGTGCACGCCGCGCGGCGACAGGGTGAAGCCCAGCCGCTCATAGACGGCTTTGGCGCTGTCCAGGTCGCGCACCAGGGCGAAGCAGTGATCGATCCCGGTGATATGCCGGCGCATATGGCGTCTCCCTATAGAACGATCGGACGGGTGCCGGTGTTATGGCGGTCATGACGACCCCCTGCAACGGCCGCTTCACGGCGGTGCCCCGTCGGGGCTCGATCGGACGCTACTTCTTCGGCGCATCGGTCAGCGTGCCGAGGAAGGCGATCACGTCGTCGATCTCCTGGGCGTTGAGCGCCGGCTCGTCGCCGGGATGCCGGTCGAAGGGCGGGTCGGTATTGACGTTTTCGCGATAGGCGGGCGGCAGGTCGTCGAACTTGTCGACCGTGCCATCCACCTTCCGGGCGTACCACTTCCCCGGATCGGTATCGCGCTGCACGTAGAATTCCATGACCTCCCGCAGGGAGTGGAAGACACCGTTGTGCATGAAGCTCTGCCGGAGGGCCACGTTGCGGAGCGACGGCGTCTTGAACCGCCCGCAATAGTCCGCGCGATCGGTGAAATCCGTACGCTCCGGTCCGCATAGGCCGAGATCGACATGTGCCGGATCCCGGTTGGCCGGGATCGCCCGATTGCGCGGCACGCCCAGCGCGATCAGCCCGTAATCGGTGAATTGCGGCGGGGCGCCATTGTTGCTGCGCTGGCTCAGATGGCAGCTCGCGCAATTGCCCTTTTGTGGGTCCTCGAACAGCTTGAGCCCGCGCGCCTCGGCCGCCGACAGGGCCACCTTGCTCGCGAGATAGGCGTCGTACTTGCTCGAATACGGATAGAAGCTGCGGTAATCCTGCTCATAGGCCTCGATCGCCTGGGCCGCGGCGTCGACAAGGGCATCCGGCTCGGCGAGCGGTGCCTTGAGTATCCGTCGGAGGGCGGCGCCATAGCCGGCCTTCTCGATCCGGCCCGCGGCCTCGGCCGGATCCTTGTTGGCCATTTCGTAGGCGGAGAACAGCGGGATGCGCGCCTGATCACGCCCGCGATCGACCCGCCCGTCCCAGGTGAGGCCACCGGTTGGGCCGTTATCGACGCTTTCATCGCCGTCATCGTCGGAGTCGAAGAAATGTTCGGTGAAGGACGGCGACGCCTGCAGATAGGTCAATGACGGCACCGCCCGCGTGCCCGGCTCGCCCATGGTGCCGCCGCCCAGCTGCACGGGCAGCGCGTTGGGGGGGCCGAACCCATGCGCCGGACTGTGGCAGGCGGCGCAGGCGAGCTCGCCCGAGGCGGAGAGGGTGGGATCCATGAACAGGCGCCGCCCGAGCGCCGTGAGATCCGCCGCTTGCCGGCGGATCTCGGCGCGCGTCATCGGGCCGCCCTGGTCAGGCGCGGCCGCACCTGCCACCATCAGTGCCGCGGGGAACAGAAAGGCGAGCAAGCGAGATTTTGGGCGGCTCGTACGATCAGATTTCATATTCTCGTGATCATCTGCCCGCCGATGACACAGGCTTGAAGGGGTTGAGGACGTGACAGTACGCAGAATATTGGCCGCATCTATTACCGGATTGCTGGCGCTTGGCGCTTCCGCCGATGCCGCGACAAAGGATGTCCGACGGCCGGCGGGACTCGACCAGATCGAGTCGGTGGTCGTGATCTATGCCGAGAATCGCAGCTTCGACAATCTTTATGGCGGGTTTCCTGGCGCCAACGGCCTGACACGGGCGAGTGCCGAGAGCCGGCCGCAGCTCGACCGCGACGGCACGCCGCTCACGGAATTGCCGCCGGCCTGGGGCGGGATCACAGGCAAGGGCGTGACGCCGCCCGTTACCGAGGCGGAAAGCGCGCATCTGCCGAACCGCCCCTTCGCGATCGACGATCCCAAAGGTCTCAAGACCCCGCTCAGCGTCGTCACCCGCGATCTCTGGCACCGCTTCTACCAGAACCAGATGCAGATCGACGGCGGCAGGAACGACAAGTTCGTCGCCTATGCCGATGCCGGCGGTTTGGTCATGGGCTATTACGACGGCCGTAAGCTGCCGCTCTGGAAAGTGGCGCACAAATATACGCTCGCCGATAATTTCTTCATGGGCGGGTTCGGCGGCTCCTTCTTCAACCATTTCGAGCTGATCTGCGCCTGCGCGCCGAAATACCCGAATGCCGATCAGAGCCCGGCCAAGGACTTGATCTCCGCGGTCGAGGCGGATGGCGTCACCCTGAAGATCGCCGAGAATTCGCCGAAATCGGCCCTCGGCGGCGCGCCGAAATTCGTCAAGGACAGCAATCTCACGCCCGATTTCTACGCCGTCAACACCATGCAGCCGCCTTATCAACCGAGCGCCAACAAGCCGGCGCCGGGCGGTGATCCGGCGCTCGCCGATCCGAGCGTGCCGACCACCCTGCCGCCGCTGGCCGACCAGACGATCGGTGACCTGTTGACCGCCAAGGGCGTCAGCTGGGCCTGGTATGCCGGCGCCTGGCAGGCGGCACTCGACGGCAAGAGCGGCGATCCGGTGCCGGCCTTCCAATTCCATCATCAGCCCTTCAACTATTTCGCCGCTTACGCGCCGGGCACGCCGGCCCGCGCCGAGCATCTGCGGGATGGCGGCCTGGGCGGGGTCGAGCTCATCAAGGCGATCGATGCCGGCAGCTTGCCGCATGTCACCTTCTATAAGCCCCAGGGCAATCTGAACGAGCATGCGGGCTACACGGATGTGCGGTCGGGCGACGAGCATATCGCCGACATCATCCATCATCTCGAAAAGAGCCCCCAGTGGAAGCACATGCTGGTCGTCATCACCTATGACGAGAATGGCGGCTTCTGGGACCATGTGGCACCACCCAAGGCGGACAGGTTCGGCCCCGGCACGCGTATCCCGACGATCATCGTCTCGCCCTTCGCCAAGCGCGGCTTCGTCGACCATGAGCAATACGATACGACCTCCATCCTGCGCTTCATCACGCGTCGTTTCGACTTGCCGGTCCTGCCCGGCATCAAGACGCGCGACGAAGCACTCGCCGCCCACGGCAGCGCCCCGCTCGGCGATCTGACCGGTGCGTTGAAGCTCGGAGGCGAGCAGCATAGCTGAGCATCCCGCCTCGGTGAGCTTCCAGTGTCGTGGCTTCGACGCCTGAAAGACGCTGGAAGCGATACCCGGAGCCGATCAAGAATGAAGGGTACCGTCGATGTGGCGCGGTTGTTTTGGATGAATGCGGAGGTCAAGCCACGACCATGGAATACAAGGGATATACGGCGGGTCCGATCGATTTCGATCCAGAGGAGGAGACCTTCTCCGGCGTCGTGCTCGGGCTCAAGGACGTAATCCATTTCGAGGGGGCGAGTGCTGCGGAGCTGCTGTCGTCGTTCGAGAGCGGCATCGACGATTATCTCGACGATCTCGACGATATCCGGGTCTATGACCGTGCCAAGGCGGGGCCGCCGCAGGAGTTCGTACCGGCCGCGATCGCCGATCGCCGGCGAGCACCCGATCAGGGTCTGGCGTAGCTATCGCGGCCTGACGGCGGCGGCGTTGGCTGGGGCGGTGAAAATCTCACGGCCGTATCTGTCCCAACTGGAGGCCGGCCTGGCCGTCGATATCGACGATCTGGAGCCTATGTCGGCCGAGGGTTCCAGCAGATGATCAGCGGAGGAACAGCTCCCAACGAGGGCTGAAATACCCGAAGTATGGCCTTCTTCAAGGCGGTAATCGCTTGGCAGCTTGAGCAAGAAATGAAGGCAAAGAAAATCTCGAAGGTGGCTTTGGCCGAAAAGCTGCACACATCCCGGACCCAGATACATCGGCTGCTCGATCCGGCGAACAACCAAGTTCAGCTTTCCTCGTTGATCAACGCCGCCGCCATGGGTCGTAAGCTCAAGGTCGAGTTGGTCTGACCAATCCGGAGAACCGCCGCTCGGCTGCCCAGCGGCATCACTTTTGCGTCGACTTTCAGCATCGTTGATTGGGGGCGTGATGGCGGAACGTTTGGCGGGCAAGGTCGCGGTGGTGACCGGTGGCGGCTCCGGTATCGGCCAGGCGAGTGCCGTGCTGTTCGCCCGGGAGGGCGCGAAAGTGGCGGTGGTCGATCGGGATGCGTCGGGGGTGGGCTCGACGGTCGCGCTGATCCACGAAGCGGGCGGCGTGGCCATCGGCTGCGTGTCCGATGTCGGGCAGGAGGGGGCCGCCACCGCCGACGCGCGCCGCGTGGCGGCGCTGTGGGGTTCGATCGATGTGCTGTTGACCGCCGCCGGCGTATCGACGGGCGGCACCGTGCTCACCACCGATCCGGCGGCCTGGGATGACGTGTTTCGGATCAACGTCGGCGGCACTTGGCTCTGGGCGCGGGCGGTGCTGCCCGGGATGCGCGCGCGGGGCGGCGGGTCGATCGTCACCGTCGCGTCCCAGCTGGCCCTGGCCGGCGGGCGCGGCAACAGCGCCTATATCGCCTCCAAGGGCGCCATCCTCAGCCTGACCCGCACCATGGCGCTGGATTTCGCCGACGACGGCGTCCGGGTGAACGCCGTGCTGCCGGGGGCGATCGACACGCCCTTGCTGGCGCGTAGCTTCGCCCGTCGCGACGACCCCGATGCCGCGCGCGAGGCGTCCCGCGCCCGCCATCCGTTGGGCCGCTTCGGCGCCGCCGGGGAGGTCGCGGAGGCGGCGTTATATCTGGCGAGCGACGCCGCCGGCTTCACGACCGGCGTATCCCTGCCGGTCGATGGTGGGTGGCTGGTAGGATGACCGCCCCCCACTCCAGCGGTCTCGTGGCACTTGAGGCGCAGGTTCGCCGCGATTTGGAGCGGATCGCCCATCCCCGCGCCAAATGGCTGGAACCGATCCCAGGGCCGGACGGGCAGCCGGTGCTGGATGTGCTGATCGTCGGTGCGGGGCAGTCCGGCCTCGCCACCGGTTTCGGCCTGCTGCGCGCTCGGGTCGACAATATCCTGGTGCTGGACCGCGCGGCGGAGGGACAGGAGGGGCCGTGGCTCAGCTACGCGCGCATGCACACGCTGCGCAGCCCGAAGGACTTCACCGGTCCGGACCTGGACGTGCCGAGCCTCACCTATCAATCCTGGCACGAGGCGAGGTTCGGCCAGGCGAGTTGGGACGTGCTGGAACTGATCGCGCGCGAGCATTGGGCGGACTATCTGCTGTGGGTGCGCCGTGTGACCGGCGTGCCGGTGCGCAACGGTTGCACGCTGATCGGCATCGCGCCGGTACCGGGTAGCGAGCCTCGGCTGCTGGCCGCCACGCTCCGCTTTGAGGATGGCGGCACCGAGATACGCTACGCCCGAAAGATCGTGCTCGCGACCGGGCAGGATGGCGCCGGCGTCTGGTGGATGCCCGATTTCGTCGCGGCCCTGCCCAACCGTCTGCGCGCCCATGCCGCCGACCCGATCGACTTCGGCGCCCTCCGCGGCAAGACCGTGGCGGTGCTCGGCGCCGGTGCCTCCGCCTTCGACAACGCAGCGACCGCGCTGGAGCATGGCGCGCGCGTGCACCTGTTCTGCCGCCGTGCCACACCGCAAGTGATACAGCCCTATCGCTGGCTGACCTTCGCGGGTTTCCTGCGCCATTTCGTCGAGCTGGACGATGCGTGGCGCTGGCGCTTCATGGCCAAGGTGCTGGGCATGCGCGAGGGTTTCCCGCAACCCACATATGACCGCTGCGTCGCCTGGCCGGACTTCCACCTGCGCGGCGGATCGCCCTGGCTGGGTGCCCGCGAAAGCGGCGACGGCGTGGCCATCGACACGCCGTCCGGCCCGTTCCAGGCGGATTTCATCATTTGCGGCACCGGCATCGAGATGGATTTCGCGGGCAAGCCGGAACTTGCCGCCTTCGCGGGCAACATCGCGACCTGGGCGGATCGCTTCCAGCCACCGGAGGCGGAACGGGATGACCGGTTGGCGCGCTTTCCCTATCTCGGCGCCGATTTCGCCTTCCAGGAAAAGCGGCCGGGCGAGACGCCTTGGATCGGCAACATCCATCTCTTCGCCATCGCCTCGACCATGAGCCACGGCCCGTCCGGCTCGTCGATCAACGCCATGACCATCGCCGTGCCGCGGTTGGTGCACGGGCTGACACGTGGGCTGTTTACGGCGGATCTGGCGCGGCATTGGTCCGATCTCGAGGCTTATGACGTGCCTCAGGCCGTGCTGCGTCCGGATGGTTTCGGACTTGCATAACCACATCTCGGGACAACAAGGGCGGTGGACAGCATGAGTGGCGTTGCACGAATTTTGGGTGGGGGCGCGGCGGTGTCGCTGAGCCTCGCGATCCTGCTCTCGGCGGCACCGCACGCCGCCGCTCAGACCCGCGCCGAGACGCTGCGCCAGGTCACCGGCAACACCGTCAACACGCTGGACCCGACCGTGCCGGGCTCGACGCGCGAGGCGTTCGGCATGAGCATGAACGTCTATGACCGGCTGGTGACCTTCGAACGCAAGGCCAATGGCAAGGGCTTCATCTTCGATTTCGACCATATGCGCCCGGAACTGGCCAAGAGCTTCGACATCAGCCCGGATGGCCTGACCATCACCTTCCACCTGCGTCCCGACGCCACCTGGCATGACGGCACGCCGGTGACCGCCGAGGACGTGAAATGGTCGCTCGATCGCGCCGTCACGGCGAAGTCTCTGGGCCCGCCGCAGATGCTGACCGGCTCGCTGACCAGCGCCAGCCAGTTCACCATCATCGATCCGATGACCGTCCAGGTGAAGCTGGACAAGCCGGACCGTCTGGCGCTGCCCAACCTCGCCACCGTCTACGCCATCATGGTCAATTCCAAGGTCGCCAAGGCCCATGTCACCGAAGACGACCCCTGGGCGCTGCAATGGCTGAAGGAGCACGAGGCCGGTAGCGGTGCCTATGTCGTGGACGTGTTCAAGCCCGGCGAGCAGATCGTCCTGCATCGCAACGAGGCCTGGAAGGGCGGCAAGGACGGCACCTTGCCGTTCTTCAAGCGGATCATCGCGCAAACCGTGCCGGAGGCGGCTACCCGGGCCAATCTGCTCGCCCGTGGCGATGCCGATATCGCGATCGACCTGCAATCGAGCGACGTTCCGGAGATCGAAAAGTCCGGTAAGCTCAAGGTCGTCTCGACGCCGCAGTTCAATGCCTTCACCGTGGTGGCGTTCAATACCCGCATTCCGCCCTACGACAATGTGAAGGTGCGTCGGGCGATCGCAGCCGCCTTGCCGTATGAGGACATGTTCAAGGCGGCGATCTTCGGTCGCGGCGCTAAATTATACGGCGCCGATTGGACCACGACGCCGCCGGACGGTAAGTTTCCTCAGCCGATGCCCGAGCACACCGATCTCGTCGCCGCCAAGAAGCTGCTGACCGAGGCAGGGTTCGCCGAGGGTTTCGACACCACCTTCAGCTATAGCGTCAGCACCGCTCAAATCAACGATCCGCTGGCGGCCTTGCTTAAGGAGTCACTCGGCAAGATCGGTATTCGGGTGGAGATCCAGAAGCTGCCGGACGCGCAGATGAGCACGCTGGTGACCGAGAAGAAGGTGGCGATGTTTACCGACACGCCGATCTCCTGGATGACCTCGACCGACTATTTTTTCCGCAACTTCTTCACCGGCGACCAGCGCTGGAACTATAGCTCGTGGGACAACCAGGACGTGGTGGCGACCGCCCAGACCGCGCGGTTCGAACCGGATCCGGTGAAGTACGAAGCGCTGGCGAAAAAGCTCGTCGCCATCACCGCCGACCAGGTGCCGGAGGCCTTCCTGTGGCAGCCGAGCCAAGACGCGGTGATGGGTCCGACCGTCGACGGTTATACCTACTGGTTTCACCGCCAGGTGGATTACCGCGACCTCAAGCGTCAGTAGTCCCAGGAGGTGGTGCGCAAGCTCGCCGGGATCGCGAGGTTGGCGGGGCAGCGTCTGTTGTCCTCGCTGCCGGCCTTGCTGGGCGTGGTGGTGTTCACCTTCGTGCTGATGCGCGTGCTGCCGGGCGATCCGGCGGTGTTCTTCGCCTCAGGCCCCAGCGCCGGGCAGCAGGAGATCCAGGATCTGCGCCACCAGATGGGGCTGGACCGGTCGATCCCGGTGCAGCTCGCCTTCTACCTGCGCGATATCGGCACCGGCTCGTTCGGCCGCTCCATGACCACCGGCCAGCCGGTGCTGAAGGATCTGCGCGAGCGCCTGCCGGCCTCGCTGGAGCTGACTTTCACGGCCCTGTTCATCGCGCTCGGCCTCGCCATCCCCATGGGCGTGGCGGCCGCGCTTAACCCCGGTACGGCGATCGACCATGCGGTGCGCTTCCTCTGCACTCTGGGGGTCTGCGTGCCGACTTTCGTCTCCGGGCTGCTGCTGATCTATGTGTTCTACTACCTCGCCGGCATCGCCCCCGATCCGACCGGCCGGATCGACGTTTTCACCGCGCCGCCGCCCAGCCTGACGGGATTTTTGGTGATCGACTCCCTGCTGGCGGGTGACGCCGAGGCCGCCGCCGCGGCGTTGCGCCAGCTGGTGCTGCCGGCCGCGACGATGGCGCTGTTCGTGCTCGCCCCCTTGGCGCGCATGACTCGCGCCTCGATGCTGGCCGTGCTAGGCAGCGATTTCATCCGGACCGGCCGCGCCATGGGTCTGTCGCGCAGCCGGATCATCGTGGTCTATGCCCTGCGCAACGCGGCCCTTCCGGTGCTGACCATCGCCGGCATCGTCTTCTCCACCATGCTCGGCGCCAATGTGCTGGTCGAGAAGGTGTTCTCCTGGCCCGGTGTCGCCGCCTATGCGCTCGATGCCCTGCTCGCGTCGGATTATGCGCCCGTACAAGGCTTCGTGCTGCTGATGGCCTCGATCTTCGTGCTGGTGAACCTGCTGGTCGATGTGTTGTACGGCCTCGCCGATCCCCGCGTGGCGGCCGCATGAGCATCCCATCATGAGTGCCGCACCATGAGCGCCCCACCATGAGCGCCGCTGCCGCCGCCGGCCACGCTCTCCATGTGCTGCGCGGCAACCGGGTCAGCGCGCTGGCAGCCATCCTCGGGCTGGTGCTGGTGCTCGCGGCGGTGATCGGTCCGCTGCTGACGCGGTATGATCCCGTCACCTCGGATGTCGCTCACGCGTTGCAGCCGCCCAGTGCCGCCCATTGGGCCGGCACCGACCAGCTGGGGCGGGACGTCCTGGCACGGGTGGTCGCCGCCGGGCGGCTCGACTATGCCATCGCCGCCGCCGCCGTGTTCCTTTCCTTCATCGTCGGCGCTGTGATCGGCGGCGCCTGCGGCTTTCGCGGCGGGGCGGTGGATCGCTGGGTCGGCCGCGTCGTCGATGTGCTGATGGCCTTCCCGCTGTTCGTGCTGGCCATGGCGATGGTGGCGGCGCTGGGCAACCGGGTGGAGAACATCGTCTACGCCACCGCCATCATCAATCTGCCCTTCTATATCCGCTTCGCCCGGGCGGAGGTCGCGGTGCGGCGCCAGGCGGGGTGGGTCGAGGCGGCGTCGGCCTCCGGCAACGGACCGGGGCGCATCGTGCTGCGCTTCCTGTTGCCCAATGTCCTGCCGGCCATGGCGGTGCAGATCTCGCTCAATCTCGGCTGGGCGATCCTCAACGCCGCCGGCCTCAGCTTCATCGGCCTCGGCGTGCGTCCGCCCACGCCGGAATGGGGAATCATGGTGGCCGAGGGCGCCCGCTTCATCACCGTCGGCCATTGGTGGCTGGTGGCGTTTCCGGGCCTGGCGCTGATGCTGTCGGTGCTGTGCTTCAATCTGTTGGGGGACGGGCTGCGCGACATGCTGGACCCGCGCATGCGCACATGAGCGGGCCGTCCGCGAACGAGCTGTTGCGGGTCGAGGATCTGCACGTGTCTTTCGCCACGCGGCATGGCCTGGTGCGGGCGCTGCGCGGTGTCGACCTCACGATAGCCCCCGGCGAGACGCTGGGCATCGTCGGCGAAAGCGGCTCCGGCAAATCGGTCACGGCACTGGCCGCCTTGCGCCTGCTGGACCGGGCCGGGCGGATCACCGGCGGTCGCATCCTGTGGCGCGGCGAGGACATCGCGGGCGCCTCCCAGCGCCGGTTGCGCGGCCTGCGCGGGGCGGAGATCGCCATGATCTTCCAGAACCCGCGCGCGGCGCTCAACCCGATCCGCCCCGTCGGTCTGCAGATCGCCGACGCCTTGCGGTCGCATCGAAAACTCTCGCCTGCCGAGGCCCGCGCCGCGGCGCTGGAGGCGTTGCGGCAGGTGCGCATCCGCGAGCCGGAGCGGCGGCTGCTTTCCTACCCGCACGAGTTGTCGGGCGGCATGTGCCAGCGGGTGATGATCGCCATGGCGATGGCCTGCGAACCCGCTTTGCTGATCGCCGACGAGCCGACGACGGGGCTCGACGTCACCACCCAGAAGGCGGTGATGGACCTGCTGGCGCAGCTTACCCGCGCCCATGGCATGGCGCAGATCCTGATCACCCATGATCTCGCCTTGGCCGCGCAATACTGCCAACGCGTGATGGTGATGGAGCAGGGCAAGGTGGTCGAGACCGCGCCGCCCGCCAAATTGTTTTCGGCCCCCGGCCATCCCTATACGCGGCGCCTGGTCGCGGCCTCGCCGACCGCGACCTCCACCCTCCCCGGCAGCCGCGCCACGATCTTAGGCCCCCCCTTGCTGGAGGTCTCCAAGCTCAGCAAGCGCTTCGCCGATGGCACACTGGCGGTCGACGATGTCTCGTTCTCGATCGCCGCGGGGGAGAGCCTGGGGCTGGTCGGCGAATCCGGTTCCGGCAAGACCACCATCTCCCGTCTGGTCTGCCGGCTGATGGATGCCGATGCCGGCGATATCCGGCTGGACGGCGCGGCGATCGGTGCCATCCCGGCGCGGGAATTCCACCGCGCGCCACAGCGCCGCCTGGTGCAAATCGTGTTTCAGGACGCGGGCGATAGCCTCAACCCGCGCTTCACCGCCTTCGATGCGATCGCCGATCCGCTGCGCCGTCTGGGCGGCGCCAGAGGCACTCGGCTCGCCGAAGAGGTTGAGGCCTGTGCCGCCCGCGCCGGCCTCGGGGCCGATCTCCTGTCCCGCTACCCGCACCAGCTCTCCGGCGGCCAGAAGGCGCGCGTCGGCATCGCCCGCGCGCTCGTGGTCCGCCCGAAACTCCTGGTGCTGGACGAGCCGACGGCGGCCCTCGACGTATCCGTGCAGGCGGTGATCCTGGAACTGCTCGACCGGCTGCGCGCCGAGGAGGGCCTCGCCTATCTGTTCGTCAGCCACGACCTCAATGTCGTGCGCATGTTGTGCGCGCGGCTGATCGTGCTGCAAACCGGCCGCATCGTCGAGCAGGGTGACAGCCAGGCGTTGTTCCGGGCACCCCAGACGCCCTATACCGCCGAACTGGTCGCCTCCATCCCGCAACTCGTCACGGCGGGGTGACAATCGCCGCGTGCTCGACCGCTCTGGGTTGAGGCTCACTCCTAGTCAGGGAACATTCCGATGGCAGTTTCGCTGATCCGCAGCCGCACGCTCATCGCCCATGCCGAAGGACGGCATGGCTGCCGGGAAATCGCGGAGGGGGCCGTACTGCAGGAAGACGGCGTCATCGTCGCGGTCGATAGGTTCGAAACGTTGCAGGCCCGCTATCGCGACGTCGCGGTCGTCGGTAGCGGGCGCGAAATCCTGGTTCCCGGCTTCGTCAATGCCCACCACCATGTCGGGTTGACGCCGCTGCAATTGGGTTCGCCCGATATGCCGCTGGAGCTGTGGTTCATCACCCGCTTGGTGTGTCGTAGTATCGATCCCTATCTCGACACGCTCTATTCGGCCTTCGAGATGATCGCCTCGGGCATCACCACGGTGCAGCACATCCATGGCTGGGCGCCGGGCAACGCGGGCGAGGTCGAGGCAATCTCGCGCGCGGTATTGCGCGCCTATCACGATGTCGGTATGCGCGCTTCCTATTGCCACGCGGTGCGCGAGCAGAATCGTCTGGTCTACCAGGATGACCAAGCGCTCGTGGCGAGCCTTCCGGCCGAGCTGCGTGGGCCGATGCAGGCCTGGTTCGATCGTTTCCGGATGTCGCTCGACGACATGATCGGGCTGTTCGAGCGGCTGCACGCCGACCACGCGGGCAGCCGTCGCGCGCGCATCCAGCTGGCGCCCGCCAATCTGCATTGGTGTTCGGACGAGGCTCTTACCCGGCTGTCGGATGCCGCGCGCGCTCACGACGTCAAGCTGCATATGCATCTGCTGGAGACGGCCTATCAGAAGGAATATGCGCGCCGTCGGACCGGCGGGTCCGCGATCGAGCATCTGGAGCGCTTCGACCTGCTCGGCCCGCGGATGACCCTTGGCCACGGCGTCTGGCTGAGCGAGTCGGAAATCGAGACGGTCGCCCGGACCGGGACCTGCATCTGTCACAACTGCTCGTCGAATTTCCGGCTGCGCTCCGGCATCGCCCCGCTGAACCGGTTCGAAGCGGCCGGCATCACCTGCGCCATCGGTATCGACGAGGCCGGGATCAACGACGATCGGGATATGCTGCAGGAAATGCGCATGGTCCTGCGTGCCCATCGCGTGCCGGGCATGGATGATTCGGTGCCGACGGTGCCGCAGGTCTTTCGCATGGCGACGGTTGGCGGTGCCGCGACGACCGGTTTCGCCGGGCAGATCGGCGAGATCGCCGTCGGCAAGGCGGCGGATCTCGTCCTGCTCGATTGGGATCAGATCAGCTTTCCCTATCTCGACGAGGAAACGACGGTGCTCGATGCGGTCGTGCAGCGCGCCAAGGCCGGTGCCGTCACGACCGTGCTCTGCGACGGCGAGGCGATCTATGCGGAGCGGCGGTTCACCCGCGTCGACCGGGACGGCGCGCTACAGGAACTGCACCGGCAGTTGCAGCATGCCCTATCGAGCGACGAGGTCGAGCGGCGACACCTTTCCCGGGCATTGCTGCCGCATGTACGGGCCTTCTATCGCGATTACATCGACCCCGCCCGGCACGAGCCGTTCTATCGTCAGAGTTCCCGGTTCTAGAGCCCGAGGCCCGTCAGGCGAGGTCGCCGCTGGAGACGAATCGGACGCCCTTCGCCAGGAGCCTGATCCGGGCCGCGTCGATCGTGGTGGCGCCGGCGCCCGCCGGCATGCCGATGCCGCGGCAGGCATCCTCGATCACCAGGGCCTCGAACCCCAGATCGGCCGCGTCCTCGGCGGAGAAGGCGACGCAGAAATCCGTCGCGAGCCCGGCCAGGAAAATCCGTTGGAAGCCCCGCTCCCGCAGATAGCCGGCCAGACCGGTCGAGGTCTTTCGATCATTCTCGAAAAACGCCGAATAGCTGTCGATCCCGGGACGGAAACCCTTCCGGACGACGAGTTCGATCTTCGCCGGCCGCAGATCCGGATGCAGGGCGGCACCGGCACTGCCCTGCAGGCCATGGTCCGGCCAGAGCGTCTGTTCGCCATAGGAGAGGGCGATCGTCTCGAAGGGCTGTTTGCCGGGATGGCTGCTCGCAAAGGAACTGTGGCCCGGGGGATGCCAATCCTGGGTCGCGAAGGCGTGATCGAAACAGCGCTCCATCAATCGGTTGGCGATCGGTACGACCGCCGCGCCGTCGGGCACCGGCAGCTCCCCGCCCGGCATGAAGGTCGGCTGGATATCGATCAATCCGAGGATGTCCGTCGCGCGTTGGATAGCTATCTTACTCATGATGCGACCCGTCTCCTGTCGTCGTTCAGAGCCATACCACGACCATGGGGCCGCCCCTGTTGCAAGGGGGCGCGACCAGCTATCTTCACGGCGGCTCGCGGGCCATGAGACCAGCCACAAGAATTGAGGGGCGTGACCATGCCGAACCTGATCGTTCAACCGAGCTTGCGGGATTTCATCGAGACGGAGGCCGCACCCGGGACCGGCATCGCGCCGGACGCGTTCTGGTCGGGCTTCGCCGCCATCGTCCGCGATCTGTCGCCGCGCAATCGCGCGCTGCTGGAGATCCGCGATACCCTCCAGGCGAAGATCGATGGCTGGCACCGCGACCGCGCCGGACGGCCGCACGATCCGGTAGCCTATGAGGCTTTCTTGACGGAGATCGGCTATCTCCTCCCCGATCCTGGCCCCGTCGCCGTGACGACGGCGAATGTCGACGGGGAAATCGCGCAGGTGGCGGGACCCCAGCTGGTCGTGCCGCTGTCGAACGCCCGCTATGCGCTGAACGCCGCCAATGCCCGTTGGGGCAGCCTGTACGATGCCCTCTACGGCACCGACGCCATTCCGGAGACGGAGGGTGCCGAGCGCGGCAGGGGATTCAACCCGGTCCGGGGGGAAAAAGTCGTGACCCGGGCGAAGGCGGTCCTCGACGAGATAGCGCCCCTCGCCGAGGGGCGGTGGGGGGTGGTCGACGGCATCACCGTCGCGGATGGCCGTCTCGCCGTCTCGCTGATCGGCGGCCGGGTGACGGCGCCGCGCGATCCCGCCGCCTTTGCCGGCTATGGCGGCGGCGAGGCGGCGCCGTCCGCCGTGCTGCTGCGCCATAACGGCCTGCATGCCGAGATCGTCATCGACAAGGCCCATTCGATCGGCCGGGGCGATCCCGCCGGCATCGCCGATGTGATCCTGGAATCGGCCCTGACGACGATCATGGATCTTGAGGATTCGGTGGCCGCCGTCGATGCTGACGACAAAATCGTCGTCTACCGCAACTGGCTCGGCCTGATAAAGGGCGATCTCGTCGCCACCGTGCCGAAGGGCGCCGGCACCATCGAACGCCATCTGAACCCCGACCGGGTCTACACGGCACCGGATGGCGGCACGCTCACGCTGCACGGTCGCGCTTTGATGCTGGTGCGCAATGTCGGCTATCACATGATGACGGATGCGGTGACCCTGGACGGTGCGGAGATCCCGGAGGGGTTTCTCGACGCCGCGGTGACGGCGCTGATCGCCCATCACGATCTCAACGGCACGGGCCGGTTGAGGAACAGCCGCGCCGGCTCGCTCTATATCGTGAAGCCGAAGATGCACGGGCCGGACGAGGTCGGTTTCGCGGCGGAGCTGTTCGGCCGGGTCGAGGAGCTTTTGGGTCTGCCTCGGAACACGCTCAAGATCGGCATCATGGACGAGGAGCGGCGTACCACGCTGAACCTCAAGGCGGCGATCGGGATGGTGCCGGAGCGCCTGGTGTTCATTAATACGGGCTTCCTCGACCGTACGGGCGACGAGATCCACACCTCGATGGAGGCAGGCCCCATCGTGCGCAAGAACGAGATCAAAGGCACGGCCTGGATCAAGGCCTATGAAGACAACAATGTCGATGTGGGCCTAGCCTGCGGCCTGCCCGGCCATGCCCAGATCGGCAAGGGCATGTGGGCGGCGCCGGACAAGATGGCCGATATGCTGGACCAGAAGATCGGCCATCCGAAAGCGGGCGCCAACACCGCCTGGGTGCCCTCGCCGACGGCGGCGACCCTGCATGCGCTGCACTACCACGCCGTCGACGTCCATGCCCGGCAGGCCGAGTTGAGAAGCCGTCCGCCGGCGCCGCGTGACGACATCCTGCGGATCCCGACGGCGAACTCCAACTTCGATCCGAAAGCCGTCGAGGAGGAGCTGGAGAATAATTGCCAGGGTATCCTCGGCTATGTCGTGCGCTGGGTGGACCAAGGCGTCGGCTGCTCCAAGGTGCCGGATATCCACGATGTCGGCCTGATGGAGGACCGCGCGACCCTGCGCATCTCTAGCCAACACATCGCCAACTGGCTGCGTCACGACGTTGTCGGCGAGGCCCAGGTCGCCGCGGCGCTGCGCCGCATGGCTACGGTCGTCGACCGGCAGAACGCGGGCGACCCGCTCTATACGCCCATGGCGCCCCGCTTCGACGGCCCGGCCTTCAAGGCGGCGGAGGACCTCGTGTTCAAGGGCCGCACCCAACCGAACGGCTACACCGAGTTCATCCTCCACGCCCGCCGGCGTGAGGCGAAGGGGCAGGCTTAGGGTAGGACTCCGCCAGCATTCATCTGGAGCATGTCATGGTTAGATCGACGCATTTGCCGCATTAGTCGATCCAGCCTAAACCCGCTCCAGCCTGGCACGTTCACCTGCCTGACTTTCCGACCGGCCGAATTTCGCCGAAGGAACGATGCATGACCTGGATGCGGGTATTCCATGGCTTCCGTTGTTAATGCTCTGATTGCTCCGAGATCGGAGCCGGCCGGGCTGGCCGTGCCCGCTGTTCGAGCGGCGGGGCCAGACCTGATGCGTGCCCTGGCGATCCTTCTCGTGATGCTCTGGCATCTTCCCACGCCGGCGACGCCGGCGCTGCTCGCGGGCGTGAAGCCCTATGGCTGGATCGGGGTGGATCTCTTCTTCGTGCTCAGTGGCTATCTTATCGGAACGCAGCTTCTGACGCCTGTCGCGCGCGGCGAACGCCCGGATTTTCGCGCGTTTTTCCTCCGTAGAGCCTTTCGGATTTTGCCGGCATTCCTGGTCGTCCTTGCTCTCTACGCACTCTTCCCCATCCTGTGGGAAGCGCCCGACATGCGGCCGCTCTGGCGGTTTCTGACCTTCACGATGAACTTCGACCTGACCTACCAACTGGCCGGAACGTTTTCCCAGGCGTGGTCGCTCTGCGTCGAGGCGCATTTCTACCTCATTCTGCCCCTCCTTGTGCTCCTGTTCGGACGCATTCGGTCGGCCATTCCGGTACTGGGCGTGGCGATCTCGATTGTCTTGATCGGCATGGTCCTCCGATATGCGATCTGGAACGACGTCATCGGAGCGGGGCTCGGTGCCGGAAATCACAAAGGGCTCGGATCTTTCTATCTGGAGGATATCTATTATCCGACCTATTGCCGATTGGACGGCCTGGTGTTCGGGGTTTCGCTCACGGCCGCCAAGCTGTTCTGGCCGGAATTCTGGCGGCGCCATGCCGACGCCCGGGTCCTGTTCGCAGCAGGCGTGGTGTTCCTGGCGGCATCGCTCGCGCTGATTGCGTATCGCGGCGCGCTTGCGCCGACGCGGGCGCATTTGCCGACGCTGTCGTTGCCGGGCGCCGTCGCGGCCTATCCCCTCTTCGCCTTTGGCTGCACGCTGATCTTGGCGGCGCTGATCGAAGCCGAGGCCGTGCTGAGCCGCTGGCGCCTGCCCGGCGTCGCCTTAGTCGCGGTTCTTTCCTACAGCCTCTATCTCACGCACAAGCTGGTCATGCATCTGGACGGCCTGCTGATCGGCCCCGACCGTCTTGAAGGCGGGACCGGCTTCCTCATCTATTTTGGCACCAGCTTGGTCGCCGCCGGCGCGCTGTGGTTGCTCGTCGAACGGCCGTTTCTCCGCCTCCGAAACAGCGTCTTGACCCGTAACCATCCTGGCGCGGCCACGGCGCGAGGCGGCGCCCGGATGATCGGCTAGTACCGTTGCGCGAACGGCTATCGACAGCTGTAGCTCGTCGCCTGCGTCGCAGGTCCGCTGCCATTCCAAGTCGTCCGCAGCGGATAGACGCAAACGGGGTAGCTTACGTGGTTGTCGCGCGAGGTCAGCGTGATCTCGCCGGGGGGCTGGTCTTTCTCGACCCAATCCACGAGCGCCGTGAAGAACTGATCCTGCTCGCGTGTTGGCGTCTGGTTGGCATTGCCGGGAAGTTTCGGCAAGGGCACGGCGTCATTTTGGCCGCTCACTGTGTAAGCCCGGCCTTGCGAGCTGTGCGCCGCGCCCGGCAAGAGATACATCCGCATGAACTTTTGCACCTCGGCCTGTCCACCCATCGCGGCCACTACGCGCTCGTGATAGTTGATGTTGCCAGCCGGCGGAATCGCATCGTCGACCAAGCCGTTGTAGACGATCACCTTGCGGCCGAGGTCGCGCAGCTTCCCAAGGTCCGCCTTGTCGGTGACGAGGTCGCTGAAAAGAGTAGGCTGCGAGGCGACGTATTTGTTCACAGCGTCGGCAAGGCCGGCGTAGCTGAGTTCCAGCCATTTGTTACGCTCGTTCGTCGAACCGTTCGTGATCGGAATGGCCGAAGGCGTGGTCGCGGTCGCGTCGGCGGCGTAGCGTACGTCCTGGAGCGCCAAAGCCACGTTGTCGGCGGCGGCACCCGTGAGCTGACCTCCGATCGCAGTTCCCCGGGTGAACGTCCACCACTCCTGCTTCGCGCCGAGGGACTTGCCGCTTCGACTTTGTGGGCTCTGCGCGGCGTCGAAACTGCCATCCGGGGTCGGCCCGAACCATATCTTGTCGAGGGCGATCGCCTCCTTCAAGCTCATGCAGCTTGCACGATCCACGTTGCTGCCAGTCACACCGTTGCCGGCTTCGCCGACGCATAACGCGCCGGCATCACGGGCGGGATCGTAGTCGCATGCGAAAGGATCGAGCAGGAAACCGAGCCCCACCTTATCGCAAGCGGCGACGGCACGCTTGTTGGCAGCCTCGACCTTTACCGCGAATGCGGCTGCTTCAGCCTTGTTCAGAGCTGTGTAGCCGAGATCGGTCTTCATCACGATCTGCGGATACAGAGCGGTCGTTCCAAACATCGGGATGCTCAAGGCCGGCGCGGCGATCATGTAGCCATCGTACAAGTCAGGATAGTCCTGAGCGATCTTCAGTCCCTGCCGACCACCCTGCGAATGACCGTCATAGTAAGTATATCTGGGCGCCTTGCCGTAATAGAGGTTCACGAGAGCTTTGGTCTTGAGGGCCTGCTCCACCATCGCGCGCGCAGAGAAATCGCGAAACGCTTCGATGTTGACTTTACCGTTTGAGAGAAAGGCGAACGAGCCGTCTTGGTACCAAGGCTGACCAGCGTCGGTGGTGCCCGACGCATAGCCCATGTTTGCGTTGACGATGGCCGGGACCTTGCTGCCGATCTTGTCGGCATAGCGGTGACCGCCACCCACCCATCCACCGCCACCATAATTGCGGATCCGCTCGTTCCAGTTGGCGGGGGTAGGCAACCAGACCTCGATGCCAATCCCCTCCGAGTACGAGTGCGCGGTCTTGTCACTTTCCGCCGTGACGCCTGGACCGACCAGCAGCTTCACAAGGCACAGATCGGCAGCCGCTGTGATCGGTCGAGGCGCGTCCGACGCGACCAGGTCTTCCCCCTTCTTCACCGACCGAACGGCCACAACGGTTGTATTCTCGTCGGGGTGGAAGGTGCTTTTTATCCCGTCATCGCAGGCCAGCGGTTGGGAGTTCACGGGCGCAACGTGGCAGCAAATGGCTAGAAGCAGCACTATCCCAGGGGCAATTCTATGCACTGTCTTCCCTCCCGCGTCGTCTTGGGTGCCGACTACACCGGCATTAGGGGCCGTGCGTCCGCTTTATTGCGCGGGAGTGTGTCAATCCGTTCAGTGATTGGCAAGCGGGGGACCCAAGCCCCATCGTCCTCCTGGGGGCAAAGTATCCACCACAGCGCATCGTCGTGATGCGCGGCGGCGGGCTTAGTCGAAGCCGCACCATTCGGCGACGAAACACGCGATCGCGACCGTCGTGTCGCGGATCGACTGGATGTTCACCCGTTCATTGAAGCCATGGATCTTTTCCGCCTTCGGGCCGTAACAAAAGGCGGGAATCCCGTAATACAGGCTATAGAACCGCGCATCGTTCAGCCCGGTCCCGGGGCGCCGAGCAAGCGGAGTGTCCGTGAGCGTCGTGTGAATGGACTCCAGCATGCCGACAGGTTCGTCCGCGCCCTTCAGCACGTAGCCATGCGACAAATAGCCGGACCAGACGACCTCCGGGGGGCGGTTCGCCATGAAGCTGTCCGCCCTGGCTGCTTGCGCGACGCAGGCGGTGATCTCGGCCCGGCAGGCATCCACGTCCCAGCCCGGTAGGATGGCGATGCGGCAGTCGACGTCGCACCATGCCGGCACGCTGGACGCCCAATCTCCGCCTCGGATGATGCCCGGGTTGAAGTTCAAAGGATGCTGGATGGCACCGAAATGCGGATCGGCCTCCGCTCGCTTGTTCCAGTCGGCCTCCAGCCCCTCGAGCGCCTTGATGAGGCGGTAGGCGGCTTTGATCGCATTGGACCCTTCGGTCGCGTGGGAGACATGGACCGGCTCCCCCCGCACCTGCAGCCGGAACCAGATCACGCCGACGCAGACATCTGTGAGTTGTTGTCCCGTCGGTTCAGGCAGCAAGGCGCAATCGGCGCGATAGCCGCGCTGCAGCGTGGAAAGGGCGCCGGCGCCGGTGCTCTCCTCCTCGATCACCGACTGAAAATGGATGCGGCCCTTCAGCTTCAGCCCAGCCTCTCGCAGCGCGTCCACGGCATAGAGCGCGGCAAGGGTGCCGGACTTCATGTCGCCGGCACCGCGGCCGTAGATCCAGCCATCCTTGATGGTCGGTGCGAAGGGTGGGGTTTGCCACATGTCGAGCGGACCTGTCGGCACCACATCGCAATGGCCCTGCAGGATCAGCGACCGACCTGTCTCCTGATCCGGCCGCAATGTGCCGACGACCGTGCGCGCCCGGGAAAAATCATGCTCGATGGGTCCAAAATCGGGCAACGAGCTGATGTCCTCGATCTTGATCGTCCAGTCGTCCACGGCGTAGCCGCGGGCACGCAGCAGGCCGGCCATCATGTCCTGGGCGGGCGCTTCGGCGCCACGCGTGCTGGGGATCGCCGAGAACCGCAACGTGGTCTCGATCTGCTCCTCGAAGCGTTGATCCACGGCGGCGGCGATACGGCTGGCGAGTTCGGGCTGGATCACGGGATATGGCCTCCTTGGCCGGCGGGGAAGCTGGCGGCGGGACGGCGATCGCTCCGCCCGTGTGATTGATGTCTTCCATGCTCGGCGCGCGGCCGCCGGAAACAATCAGCTATTTCGTCCGGACTTCGTCTTGGTACACCCTTCATGGTTTCTAGCCCGGTTTCTGGTAAGGAGTGCAAGGGATGCGCCATCAGCCGTGCTTGATTGGAGCCTGGCATATGCTGAAGGGATGGCCTCCCTCTCTCCGAACGACCTGCTAAGGTCGTCTGCTTTTGCGAAACCCGGCGTGGTCGGGCTGAAGGGGACTGGGCGGGTTGTGCCGATTGGCGATGGGCGCCTGCCACGGGGCGCACACCTGGGAAATGTTTGTTGAACAGAGAGGGACGCGATGACAGGTGAATCGACGATCGGACGTTTCGGCAGTGGCCGCGAAGTGCGGCGGATCGAGGATGCGGCATTGCTGGCCGGTGTCGGCCGCTTCACCGATGACATCTCGCTGCCCTCGCAGACCTATATCTGCTTTCTGCGCTCACCCCACCCGCATGCCCGCATCGTTTCGATCGACGTCACCGGGGCGTTGGCGATGCCCGGGGTGATCGCCGTGCTGACCGGCGCCGACCTCGTCGCGGCCGGGGTGAAGCCGCTGCCGCTGGCACCGATCTTCAAGCGCCCGGACGGCTCGCCGGGAGCGACGCCCCTGCGTCCGGCGCTTGCCGACGAGACCGTCCGCTTCGTCGGTGAGGCCGTGGCGGCGCTGATCGCCGAAACGCGCGACCAGGCGAAGGACGCGCTGGAAGCGATCGAAGTCGACTATGAGGAACTGCCCATCGTGACCGAGATGGGTCGGGCGACCGCCGAGGGCGCGCCGCTCGTCTGGCCGGCGGCGACCGGTAATATCGCGGCGCAGATGCGGCATGGCGATGCCGCCGCGACCGATGCCGGCTTCGAGGCCGCCGCCCATATCGTATCGCTGGACCTGGTCAATCAGCGCCTGGCGCCGACGCCGCTGGAGCCGCGCAGTGCGCAGGCCAGCTACGACGCGGCGACCGACCGGCTGACGCTG
>Ga0179596_10000133_pt1 | contig 58881 bp, 64 predicted proteins | sample CZODoug1_1_08_16_FD_155494 | JGI IMG/M metagenome (GOLD analysis project Ga0179596, IMG submission 155494) | Vadose zone soil fungal communities from Angelo Coast Range Reserve, California, USA - CZODoug1_1_08_16fungal (Illumina Assembly) | ecosystem: Environmental > Terrestrial > Soil > Vadose... | reverse complement strand
GAGGACGAAGCCGAGGATAGCCAGCCGGTAGAAAGTCAGGCGGCGGGGGAAGAACCGGCCGAAGGGCCGGTTCCGGAAGATCCGTTCTCGACCCCCGACTACGCGGCGCACCGGGCCGATGCGGTGGAGTATCTGCGCTCCGTCTTCTCCGGCGACCGGTTCGCCGGGCTGAGACCGCGCGGCGCCGCCACGGGCAGCGATCCGCCATGAAGGACGGCATCATCGCTGATTAGAGGATCATTGCGACTCGTCGGACTGTTCGATCGCGCCCCACTCTGCTCCTCGCCGCCCCTGGGGGCGGAGAGGTTGGGTGAGGTGGGGGACGGCACCGGCCTCGACACGGAAACATCGATGGCACCGCACGGCTGGTCGGTCATTCGGCTTTTGAAACAACGGGATCATCGACGGTGCGCGGTGGGCGATCGTCCTTGTGCCGGAAATACCCCACCTCACCCGGCCTCTCCGCCCCACCGGCGGAGAGGGGCAGATTGGTGATAGTGCTGGCCTGAGGCCCCACTGAGCTAGCGCCCTTGCACGGTGATGAAGGCTGTCTGATCGCGACCCACTCTACTCCTCTCCGCCCCTCGGGGGCGGAGAGGTTGGGTGAGGTGGGGGACGGCACCGGCCTCGACACGGAAACATCGATGGCACCTCGCGTGCTATTCGGTCATTTGGCTTTTGAAACAACGGAATCATCGACGGTGCGCGGTGGGCGATCGTCCTTGTGCCGGAAATACCCCACCTCACCCGGCCTCTCCGCCCCGCCGGCGGAGAGGGGCAGGTCGGTGATAGTGCTGGCTGGAGTAGGCCCCACTGAGCTGGAGCCGTTGCACGGTGATGAAGGCGATCCAATCCGCCCCTCTCCGGTCCTAGGCGGGTGTCGCCGCCGAGAGGCCGAGTTTCGCCCGACGCCGCAGCCACGGCGTCGGGCGGTAGCGGTCGGAGCCGGTGACCGTTCGCAGCTGGGTCAAGATCTCGTGCACCGTCCCCGCGCCCAGCCGGTCGGCGAGCGCGAAGGGGCCGGCCGGATAGTTCAGGCCGAGTTGCAGGGCGAGATCGATATCCGCCGGGCCGGCCAGGCCCATCTCGGCCATGGCGCAGCCCAGATTGGCGATCATCGCGACGATGCGCGGGCCGATGAAGCCGGGCGAATCCCGGATCACGGTGGTCTCGCGGCCGATCCGGGCGAACAGGGCGGCGACCCCGGCGGCGCTGGTGGGATCGGCCCCCGGCGCCTGCATCAGGGTCAGGCGGGTGGCGTCGGGCATGGCGAGGTCGACCGCGACCAGCCGTTTATGATCGATGCCGAGGCGCAGGGCGAGGTCGGTGCAATCCTCGGCGATCGGGGCGGCCAGGATCGGGCAGGCGCCGTCGTCATGGCCGATCGGCTCGACCCCCGCCGCGATCAGCAGGCGGACCAGCGGCTCCGCCGGTTCGGCCAGGAACACCCGATCTGGTATCAGCGGGTCGGGTGCGGGCACGGTCGATTCAGCCGCGGCCGGCGCGGCAACCACGCCGCCGTCCTCGGCATAGGCGTAGAACCCCTGCCTGGTCTTGCGGCCGAACTTGCCATCCTCGTAGAGCCGCCGGTGCAGGGCGGTGGTGCGCAGCCGGGGATCGTCCTGGAAACCCTCATAGATCACCCGGCTGGCGGGGTAGTTCACATCGATGCCGGTGAGGTCCATGAGCTCGAACGGCCCCATGCGAAAGCCCCAGGCGTCGCGCATCACCGCGTCGATCTCGGCCGGCTGGGCGACGCCCTCCGCCACCAGATGCAGCGCCTCCTGGGTGAAGGCGCGGCCGCCCAGATTGACCAGGAAGCCCGGCGTGTCCTTGACCTCGACCGGCGTGCGGCCCATCCGCCGGCACAGCGCCGACAATTCGGCGCCGAGGCCCGGCCGGGTGCCCTCCGGCAGGATCACCTCGACCAGCCGCATCAGCGGCACCGGGTTGAAGAAATGCAGGCCGACGACCCGCTCGCGATGGGCGCAGGCCAGGGCGATCGAGCCGATCGGCAGGGAGGAGGTGTTGGAGGCGAGCACCGCGTAGGGCGAGACGATCTTCTCCAAGGCGGTGAACAGCTCCCGCTTCACCGCCAGGTTCTCGACCACCGCCTCTATCACCACCGGGCAGGCGGCGAGATCGGCGAGGTCGCCGGCCAGGGTCAGCCGGGCCTTGGCCGACGCCGGATCGTCGAGCTGCCCCTTGGCCGCCAGCCGGTCGAGCCGCTCGCCGATGCCGGCGGCGGCCCGCGCCCGCGCCGCCGCGTCGAGATCGTAGAGCACGACCGACAAGCCGCCGGTCAACGCCACCTGCGCGATCCCCGCCCCCATGGCTCCGGCCCCCACGATGCCGATTTGATCGATGTCACGCGATGCCATGTCCGCTCTCCTTCATCACCGCCGCTCCAGCCGCATCGCCAAGCCGCCGCGCGGGCGCAGGGTGATGAGGCCGATCGGTTCGACGTGGGTGCCCTCGACCAGGCGCAGCCGCCAGCGCCGGGCGAGGGTCGCCAGGATCAGCACCGCCTCGGTGATCGCCAGGCTGGCGCCGATGCAGATGCGTGGGCCGGCGCCGAACGGGATATAGGCGAAGCGCGGCCGCTTCGCCGCCCGCTCCGGCGCCATGCGCTCCGGATCGAAGGTCTCGGGACGCTCCCACAGCAGGCGGTGACGGTGCAGCAGCCAGGGCACGATGAACAGGGTCGAGCCGCGCGGGATGCGCCGGCCCAGAATGCGGTCCTCCGCCAGCGCCCGGCGCGACATGGTATGGGCCGGCGGATAGAGCCGCATCGCCTCGTCGATCACCATCCGCGTGTAGCGCAGGCGGGCGACATCCTCGAAGCCCGGCAGCCGGTCGCCCAGCACCTGGTCGAGTTCGTCGTGCAGGCGCCGCTCGACCGCCGGGTGCAGCGCCAGCAGATACCAGGTCCAGGCCAGCGCGTTGGCCGTGGTCTCGTGGCCGGCGGTGAAGATGGTCGCGACCTGATCGCGGATCTCACGCGGGCTGAGCGGCGGCTCGCCGGTCTCGGGCTTGGCGATCAGCAGGCCCAGCAGGTCGCTGCCCGGATCGGCCGCCGCCTGGCGCCGGGCGATCAGCTCGGCGATGACCTCGTCCGCCTGGGCGAAGGCCGCCGCCGCGCGCTGGGCGCCGGCCCGCGACAGCCAGCCGGGCAAGCCCAGCAAATCGACCAGGGTCGGCCGGATCGAGGTCTGGTAGCGATCGACCCCGGCGCCGATCAGCGCGATGCGCGGGTCGACCGCGGTCGAGAACATGATCTCGGAGATGACGGCGAGGGTCAGCCCGCTCATCGCATGGGCGATGTCGACGGGTTTGGCGACCGAGGTCCAGTGCTTCGACAGGCGGGCCGCCGCCGCCGCGATCGGGCCGGCGAAGTCGACGACGCGGCGGTGCTGGAAGGCCGGGGCCATCAATCGGCGCTGGCGCCGCCACACCTCGCCCTCGGCGGTGAGCAACCCCCGGCCGAGGCCCGGTTCGAGCAGCCGCCGCGCCAGGTCGGTCTTGACGTAGTTATCGGCATTGTCGAGCAGCACATGGCGCACCGCATCGGGCGAGTTCGCCACGAAGGTGTGCCGCCACAGCATGCGGCGGCTCCAGAACTCCTGCTCGAACGCCTCCTCCGGCCAGGTCGCGATCGAGTTCTTCTGGATGGTCAGCAGGAATTGGCGCAGCGACAGGCGACCGCGGAACCGCCTGGGGCGGGCCAGCTCCGGCGGGATGGCTTCCTGGGCGGCGGCGTCGGTCACGGCCATGTGGTTCCCCCGCTCATGGCCCGGCGAAGACGCCCCTTTGCTGCAAGGTTTCCAGCACGGTCCGCGCCGCCAGCGCCTGGCCGATCGTCGACCAATGGGTATCGTCCGGCAGATAGAGGTCCACCTGGCTGGTCGGGTCAAGCACGGGCATCAGGTCGACGAGATTTAACCCCGGCGTCGCGGCCAGCAGATCGAGGCGGCTGATGCCGCGAAACTCCGCGAGTTCCAGGAACGGCCCATAGACCGTCAGCTTGTCCGGCGGCACCATGGCGAGGAACACGGTCTTGCCATTGGCCTGCACCCGTTGCTGCAGCCGCAGCAGGGCGCAGGCGGCCCCGCGCCAATCCGCCTCGCTCCAGGCCAGCTTGTTGAAATCCTCGCCATAGACCAGCAGCGAGCGGTCCGCCCGGCTGCTGAACATACCGCCACGCGTGAGTTCCAGCCGGACCGCGCTGGTCGTGTTGACCCCGGTCACCCATCGCCGCAGGTTCTGCCACAGATAGTCGAGGCCGTAGCTGACCGGCAGCTCGTCCCAGGACCGGGTCATCGGCCGCATGAACGGCGTCGGCACAGGCATCATCCGGTCGACGGGCGGCGGCGACAGCGTCACGGCGAGGGGCGCCTGACCGGTCGGGCAGGCCCCGTCCGGCGCGCCGCGGTGCTTCGCCACCAATTGCCGCTCGACGATCTCGTAGACCACCACGGCGGGCGGGTGGTCGCGAAAGGCGTCGCTGTCGATCAGCCGGCCGATCAGATCCTCGTCGCTGTCGAAGATCGCGACCCGCGCCTTGGTCATCTGGGCCAGGTAGTTCGGCCAGGTCGTGCCCGAGCGATGCGGATCCTCGCCGGTGAAGCTGTCGCCGATCGCCACCACGTCGTAGCGGCCGTCCAGCCTGCCCAATTCGGCGGCGAGCGGGGCGAACCGCTCCTTCGGCAGGTGCCAGCCGAAATCGTTCTCCGAATACCAGCCGATCCGGGTGAGATCGCCATAGAGCGGCTCCAGCCCCCGACCAAAGAACCCGGCGGCCAGCACCAGCAGCCCAGCGCAGCCGACCAGAAACAGCGTGTACCGAAGATGCACCGTCAAAACCGGTAATAGAGGAAGGGGCTGATATCGGACATCTGGCTGAGCGCCGCCACGAGGGCGACGACCAGCACCATCGCCCAGCGCAAGTCGGGGCGCCACCAGCCCCAACTCCACCCGGTATCGTCCGCGCCCCCGATGAGATGCGGCTGGAAGCGCCCGACGAAATCCTGGGTGGTCGGCGCCAGGAAGGTCACCGACAGCAGGAAGGCGAGCCAGATCTCCTGTGCCAGGCCGCGATAGATCGGCGGCGCATCGGGGTTCAGCCCGGCCATGCCGGCGAGGATCCGCGTCGCCGCGTCCACGCTTTCGGCACGGAAGAACACCCAGCCCACGACCACCACCATGAAGGTCAGCGCCACGCCGGCGATCCGGCCGGCCGGACCGAAGCGGCCGGGCGCGATCCCCACCCGGCGCAGGAGCGCCCGCCAACCGTGATTGACGATCAGCCCGAGCCCATGGAACCCGCCCCAAAGCACGAAGGTCCAGGCGGCGCCATGCCACAACCCGCCCAGCAGCATGGTCACCAGCAAGTTGAGATGCCGCCGCGCCGGCCCATGCCGGTTGCCGCCCAGCGGCACGTAGAGATAGTCGCGCAGGAAGCGCGACAGGGTCATGTGCCAGCGGCGCCAGAAATCGATCAGGCTGACCGATCGATAGGGCGACCGGAAATTCTCCGGCAGCACGATGCCGAACAGCCGCGCCCCGCCGATCGCCATGTCGGTATAGCCGGAGAAGTCGTAGTAAAGCTGGAAGGTATAGGCGAGCGCCCCGATCCAGGCATCGGCGAAGCCCGGATGAGCCCCCGCCCCGGCGGCATCGAACAGCGGGCTCGCGTAGGGTGCGACACCATCGGCCAGCACGACCTTCTTGAACAAGCCGAGGATGAAGATGGTCAGCCCGACCGACAGGTTCTCGGCGCGCGGCCGATAGGTCGAGGGCCGTTCGAATTGCGGCATCATCTCCCGGTGATGCAGCACCGGGCCGGCCAGGAGATGCGGGAAGAAGGTCACGAACAGGGCGTAGTTGATCGGATCGACCTCACGCACCTCGCCGCGCGCGGTATCGACCAGGAAGGCGATCTGCGTGAAGGTGAAGAACGAGATGCCGAGCGGCAGCAGGATGCCCAGCGTGCCGAGATCCTCGCCCGTGAGGGCCGCGGCGCTGCGCAGCACGAAATCGGCATATTTGAAGACGCCGAGCAGGGCGAGATCCCCGGCGATCGCGACGCCCAGCACCCAGCGGCGCGCGGCGCCGCCGAGCGGGCAGCGGAGCAGCCCCAGCGCCGCCCCGAAATTCCACGCGATCGAGCCCAGCAGCAGCGCGAGATAGGCCGGATTCCACCAACCGTAGAACGCCAGCGACGCGACGACCAGCCACGCCGCCGCCAGCCGCGACCCCAGCCTGCCGGCCGCGAAGAACACGAGCAGGGTGATCGGCAGAAAGCCGAAGATATAGGGCAACGAGTTGAACAGCATGACGGCAGGCTTCCGATACCCGATTTCCGCGCCGACCGACAGGCCGGTCGCACGCCCCTGCCCTAAAGTCTATTGCGCGGCCTCACGCCGCGCATGCTCGCCCAGCCGCGCACTCGCCATGCTCGCCGCGAGAACACGGGCAGTATGGACGGCCTCGCGGGCGGTACCCCATCCCGGATCTGATGCCGACAGGACGTCCCATCCGCGACCAGGATGACATGCGGATCAGCCTTACGGATGGCCGGCAGCAAACTGAACTCGCCCATGGCGAGCGAGATGTCGATCCATGCAACCGAGCCCGCTTGCCGATCGGCGCGAGGGGAGGCGCAAAACGCCCCGCGCTATTCCGTCTGGAAATTGCCGTTCGGTTTGGCGACCAGGTTGCCATCGGAGACACGGTAGACATCAAAGCCCACGCTACGCCCGATCGCCGTGCCCGTCTTGATGCCGCACCACACTTCGGCGTGACCGTTATCGACCAGCTTGGCCGCCAAACCGGCCCGGTTCGGCAGGCTGCAATAGTAGAGCGGCAGCATCTTGGTACTGTCCTCCACCCGATAGCGGCCTTGCTCGTCCGGCGTACATTCCGATACCGGATGCAGGCCGGGATTGGCGGCGAAGACATCGTCCAGCGCCGCTCCCGGGAAATCCACCGGTCCCTCGCGCGTCAGCACGCCGACGCAGCCCTCGGCCAGACCCGTTCCAAAACGCTGCGCGTTGTTGGCTTTGAAGGCGACGCCGAGCGGGTCGACGTCGCGCTCCTTGATCGGGCCGGCACAGCCGCCGCCGACCAGCGCCGCCACCGCCATCATCGCACCTAAGGCCCGATACCTACCGCGCATCCCTACCGTCCCAGGAAAGCATTCACACACGCCATGAGGATAGCATCGAATCGCTCCGCCATGTGCCCAACCAAGTGATGGATCAGGATCGCTTGGCGGCCTCGGCGGCGCGGCGGATCTCGGACAGGCTGGCGCGCGGCGTGATCGCCTCGGGATCGATGCGGATCTCGATCAACGCCGCCTTGCCCGCATCGCGCGCCCGATCGAAAGCCGGCGCGAAGTCGCTGGTCCGCTCGACCACCTCGCCATGCGCGCCGAACGCGCGGGCATAGGCGGCGAAATCCGGATTGGTCAGCGCCGTGCCGGAGACGCGGCTGGGATATTCGCGCTCCTGATGCATGCGGATGGTGCCGTACATGCCGTTATTGATGACCAGGAAGATCGGTTTTACCCCGTAATGCAGGGCGGTCGCCAGTTCCTGCCCGCACATCAGGAAGCAGCCATCGCCATTGACCGACAGCACGGTCCGCTCGGGATGGACCAGAGCCGCAGCAACCCCCGCCGGCACGCCATAGCCCATGGCGCCGCTGGTCGGCGCTAATTGAGTACGGTAGCGGCGCATGGGAAAGAACCGGTGGAACCAGGTCGCGTAATTGCCGGCCCCATTGGTCACGATGGTATCGTCGGGCAATACCCGGCGCAGATGCTTGACGATCGACACCATATCCACCGGGCCGGGCGGCGTCGGTGCCTGCAGATTGGCCTCATAGGCCGCCCGTGCCACCTCGATCTCGCCCGCCCAGACGGGCCGGGCGATCGGTTCGAGCGCCCGCGCCGCGGCGGCGAAGGGCCCGAGGCCGGCATTGATCGCCAGATCCGCCTCATAGACCCGGTTCAACTCCTCGACGCCGGGATGGACATGGATCAGGCGCTGCGCCGGGCGCGGCACGGTGAGGAGCGTGTAGCCGCCGGTGGTCATCTCCCCCAGGCGCGGGCCGACGGCGATGATCAGGTCGGCGGCGCGTATCCGCTCGGCGAGCTTCGGGTTGATGCCGATCCCGACATCGCCGGCGAAGCAGGGATGGTCGTTGTCGAAGAAATCTTGGCACCGGAAACTGACCCCGGTCGGCAGCGAATTGGCGAGCGCGAAGGCCTCGATATCCGCCTTGGCCTCGGTACTCCAGGTGCTACCGCCGACGATCATGAAGGGGCGCGACGAGCCGGCCAGCAGCTCGCGCAGCCGGGCCATGTCGGCGGCGCCGGGATGCGCCTGCACCGGCCGATAGCACGCCGCATCGGCGACGCTCGCCACCTCGCGCAGCATATCCTCGGGCAGCGCCAGGACGACCGGGCCGGGCCGGCCGGAGGTCGCCAGATGGAACGCGTGGCTGACGAATTCCGGGATGCGCGCGGTCTCGTCGATCTGCGCCACCCATTTCGCCATCTGGCCGAACATCCGGCGGTAATCGACTTCCTGGAACGCCTCGCGCTCGATCATGTCGCGGCCGACCTGGCCGATGAACAGGATCAGCGGCGTCGAATCCTGAAACGCGGTGTGCAACCCAACGGCAGCGTGGGAGGCGCCGGGCCCGCGCGTCACCATGGCGATGCCCGGTCGGCCGGTCAGCTTGCCATAGGCATCGGCCATGTTGGTGGCCCCTGCCTCATGCCGGCAGATGATGAACTTCAGCGGATCGGGCGCGTCGTAGAGCGCGTCGAGCACCGCCAGATAACTCTCGCCCGGCACACCGAACATCAGATCGACGCCATGCAGGGCCAGTTGGTCGACCAGGATTTTACCGCCGGTGCGCGGCGTTACGACGTCAATCATCTCGAACGGGTCCCCTGGCTTCTGCGATCCGGGATTTTAGGCCATGGGTGGCGACGGCGTCGAGCGGCAAGGATAAACCGGTCGACGCCGCTCCTCGATGGTCTCCGTCCAGCGGCTCAGGCAGCCCTGATCTTGGCGAGGAAGCCACCGACCTGGTTGCGCAGTTGCTCGGCCTGGCCACCCAGATCGGTCGACGCCGCGAGAACGTGCGATGCCGAGTTGCCCGTGTCGTTAGCGGCGCGATTGACGCCGCTGATGTTGTTCGAGACTTCGGTAGTGCCGCGCGCCGCTTCCTGAACGTTGCGTGCGATCTCTTGCGTGGCGCCCCCCTGCTGCTCGACCGCCGCGGCGATGGTGGTGGTGATGCCATCGATCTCCCGGATCGTGCCGCCGATGCTTTTGATGGCGCTGACGGCACCTTCGGTGGCGCCCTGCATGGCACTGATCTGGGCGGCGATCTCCTCGGTCGCCTTGGCGGTCTGGTTGGCGAGCGACTTCACCTCGCTGGCGACAACGGCGAAGCCCTTGCCCGCGTCGCCAGCGCGCGCCGCCTCGATCGTAGCGTTGAGCGCCAGCAGGTTGGTCTGCGAGGCGATGTCCTGGATGAGTTTCACCACGTCGCCGATCTTCTGGGCCGCCTCGGACAGGCCGTGGACGGTGACGTTGGTCTGCTCCGCCTCAGCAACGGCCTTACGGGCAATATCGGACGATTGAGTCACCTGGCGGCTGATCTCGCTGATCGAGGAGGTGAGTTCCTCGGTCGCCGAGGCGACGGTCGCGACGTTCGACGAGGCCTGATCGGAAGCGGCGGCGACGGCGGTCGCCTGACGGCTCGTCTCCTCGGCGGTGGCCGCCATGCCCTCGGCGGTCGAGCGCATCTCGGTCGACGCCTGGGCCAGGGTCTGGAGCGCCTCCTGGACCGAGTGGTCGAACTCGGTGACGTAGCTCTCGATCAGCATCTGCCGCTGCTCCTTCTTCTCCTGCTCGCCACGCTGCTCGATGCCGAGCCGGTCGGCCTCGAGCATGGCGTCCTTGAATACCTGGACGGCATTCGCCATGCGACCGATCTCGTCCTTGCGGGCGACGCCGTCGATGACTGTGCCGAGATCATGCTTCGCGAGACGCCCCATCGTCTCGGTGATACGGATAACCTGCTTGGAGACATTGGCGATGATCGTCCAGCCGGCCGCGACGGCGAGGAGCATGGCAATGCCGACCGCGCCGAAAATCATGATCCGGGTCTGGGCATAAAGCTCGGCGCCGCGCTCGGCCGCCTTGATGCCTTCGCGCTCGTTGAGGTCGACGTCCTCCTTCAACCGATCTCCGACCTTTAGGAAGCTGTCGCGCATGTCGTAGAGGAAGTGGTGAATGGCTTCGTCCTTCTTGCCGGCACGCAGCAATGTATCGAGCTTGGTGCCGGTTTCGAGATAAGCGGCCCATTCGCGCAGGTAGATATCGACGAGGGCACGCTCCGTGCCAGGTGTGATCAGCGGTTCGTAAGTCTTCCAAGCTTTGTCGCGCAGCGCGAGCACATTGATGCGCTGTTTGATCGCCCGCGTCGTCTCTTCTTCCGTGCCCGCCAATACGAGGGTGGCCTCTATGATCCGATACCGTTCCGTCGCAGCCGCGAGGATCGAGAGAACACTCACCGATGGCAGCCAATTCTCGCTAACCTCCTGGGCTGCGTCATTGACAGCCGAGAGACGGGACTGCGCGAAGAGGCCGAGACCGACGGTGATGGCGAGGACGAAGGCGAAAGCCGTCGTTACCTTCGCCTTGATGCTGACGTTTTGGAACGACAGGGACATATGGCGGCACCTTTCAACAGTTGCATTGAATGAGAGTAAATTCCCTCCTCCAGCACCGCGCGAGACTATGTCGCGACGCACAATCACAAATAGCGATTACCCTTTAACAAAAAGTTTAGGCCGATCAGAGCAGATCGGCACGATATGATATTATACATTCAGTAATAAAGTAGAAAAAATACCGTGAAAATCGACATTATTCAATAAATGCGCGAAGAGATATTCGTAGTTTTTCTCGATTTGAAGAAGACCCCGGCAAGACGGCCTGCCGGAATCGTTTTTCGAGATATTAGCCCGCCGCCGCCTTCACCACCCGCCCACCCAGATACGCCGCCCGAACCTCCTCGTTGTTCCATAGCTCGTCCGGCTTGCCCTCGACGATCAGGTGGCCAGTCTCCAATACATAGCCGCGATCGGCGACCGACAACGCGACGCGGGCGTTCTGTTCGACCAGTAGGACGGTGGTGCCGGTGTCGCGGATCTGGGCGATCACCCGGAACAGCTGTTGCACGATGAGCGGCGCCAGACCGAGCGACGGCTCGTCGAGCAGCAGCAGTTTGGGCCGCGACATCAGCCCGCGCGCCACCGCCACCATCTGCTGCTGACCGCCCGACAGCGTCCAGCCCAGAGCGTCGGCGAAACGCTCGATCTCGGGGAAGACGCCGAACATCTCGGCGACATCGGCCGCCATCTGGCGAGACGAGACGCCCCGGCGGTTCGAGGCGCCCAGCATGATGTTCTCGCGCACGGTAAGGCCGGGGAATACGCGCCTGCCCTCCGGTACGTGGGCGACACCCAGCCGCACGATCGCTTCGGCATGCATGCCGCCGATCGATTTGCCGGCGAACACGACGGAGCCCGGTTGCGGCTTCATCAGGCCCGAGATCGTCCGCAGCGTCGTCGTCTTGCCGGCACCGTTGGACCCCAGCAAGGCGACGATCTCGCCCTCCTCCACCACCAGCGAGACGCCTTTCAGCGCCTCGACCTTGCCGTGGAAGGCGTGGACACCCGAAAGCTCAAGCAGCGGCATCGTCGGTCACCTCTCCCAGATAAGCGGCGATCACGTCGGGGTGGCGCAGCACCTCCTGCGGGGTGCCATCGGCGATCCGCCGGCCGAAATTCAGCACGGTGATCCGATCGGCAATCTGCTCGACCAAGTTCATGTCGTGATCGATCAGCAGGATGGTCAGGCCGTGGGCCTTGATCCGGCGCAGTAGCTCGACCAGTTCCTGCTTTTCCGTGAGGTTGAGGCCCGCCGCCGGCTCGTCGAGCAACAGCAGCGCCGGATTGCCCGCCAGCGCCCGAGCGATCTCGACCAACCGCTGGTGGCCATAGGACAGGCTTTGCACCGGCAACCCCGCCCGGTCGACCAACCCGACGAAACTGAGCGCACCCAGCGCCCGATGACGCAGCCCGGCATCGCCGCCTGGGATCACCAGGTTGGGCCGCTGGCCGCCAATCTCGACATTCTCCAGCACGGTCATCGAGGTGAACAGGCGGATGTTCTGGAAGGTTCGGCCGAGGCCGGCGCCGGCCAGCAGATGCGGCGGCAATCCCGCGACCTGCTTGCCGTCCAGCCGGATCTCGCCCGCGGTCGGCCGGTAGATGCCGCTCAGCAGGTTGAGGGTCGTGGTCTTGCCCGACCCGTTCGGGCCGATCAGCGCATGCACCGTGCCGCGCTCGACCGCCATGCTGATGCCGTCCAGCGCCTTTAGCCCACCGAAATACTTACAGAGATTGGTGACCTCCAGCATCGCCATGCGGCCGGTATCGGGGGTACCGCCGAGTTCGAAGGGCACATCGCCCTCGACGATGCGCGGTGGCGGCCGCATCCGCCGGACCCGTTCGGTCAACGCCCCCCAGATGCCTTCCGGCATGAACACCATGATCAGGATCACCGCGGCACCATAGACCGCGAGATAGATCAGCTTGAGGAAGCGCAGCCATTCCGGCAGCAGGATCAGCAGCCCGGTGCCAAGGACGGCACCGAACGGCGACTGCACGCCGCCTAGCAGGGCCATGGTCAGCACCACTACGGATTCGCCGAAGCTGAACTGGTCCGGACTGATATAGGCATAACCGCTGGCGAACAACCCGCCGCCGATGCCGCCCAGCGCCGAGCTCAAGGCGAAGGCGATGACCTTGGTACGGTAGGTATCGATGCCGACGACGCCAGCCGCCAATTCATTGTCGCGCACCGCCAGCATGCCACGGCCGAGCCGCGTGCGTTTCAAGCGCCAGACCAAGTAGCCGGTGGCGTAAAGCACGACCAGGCAAAGCGCCAGATAGTCGCCATTGCTCTTGAAGTCCAAGCCCAGGATCGACGGACGCGGAATGCCGCTCACGCCGTCCGGCCCGCGGGTCAGCGAGATCCAGTTGATCAGCACCAGGGTCAGGATCTGCTGGAAGCTGATCGTCACCATCGCCAAGTAATGGCCCCCGAGCCGCAGGGTGGACGACCCCAGCGCCGCGCCCGCCACGGCGGCGAGCAGTGTGCCGAGCAACAGGGCGACACCCCAGGGCAGCCCGAGCGTCAGCGTGCCGAGTCCCAGGCTATAGGCGCCTATGCCGAAGAACGCCGCCTGGGCGAGGTTGATCTGACCGGCATAGCCCAGCACCACGACCATGCCCATGACCGCGATCGCCTGGGTCGAGGCTTGGCGCAGCAGACCCATCCAGTAATCGTTGAACGGGTGCACCACCGGTATGACGATAGTGACGATGGCGAGCGCCAGCAGCAACAAACCCCAGGGGAATTTCCGGGGAACCTTCTGGCCGATCGAGGGCCGCGCGGTGGTCTCGCGCAACAAAGGAGTGGTCATGCCTTTTGCGCCACCCGCTCGCCGAAGATGCCTTGAGGCCGTACCAGCAGAAAGGCGAACAGCACCAGAAAGGCGAAAGCGTCCTTGTAGGGGACCGAGATATAGGCGGCGCCGAAGGTCTCGATGACGCCGAGCGAGAGGCCGCCGACCACGGCCCCGGCGACATCGCCGAAGCCGCCGATGATGCTGGCCGCGAACGCCTTCAGCGAGATAAGGCCGCCCATGCCGATCGACACGAACAGGATCGGCGCCACCAACATGCCGGCGAGGCCGCCCAGTAACGCGCTATAGACGAAGGTGATCATGATCATGGTGGCGACCGGGATGCCCAGCAGGCTCGCCATCTCCTTGTCCTGCGAGGTCGCCTGCAGCTTCTTGCCCAGCAGGGTCTTCTCGAAAAACACGTATTGGAAGCCGACCAGGGCAGCGGTCACGCAGATGATCAGGATGTACTGGCTGTCGAGGAACACCCCGCCGATCAGCAGCCCCGGCAGATCGAGCAGGTTGGGCAGCGTCTGCGGCGCCGGGCCGTAAAGCGCCAGCATGCCGTTGCTCATCAGGATCGAGGCGCCGATGGTGCTTATCACCACCGGCAGATACGGGCGATGACGCAGCGGATAATAGACCACGAGATTGAAGCCGGCGCCGAAGATGGCCATGACGATCAACGAGATGACCAGCCCCAAGCCGTAGGGCAGCCCCAGATCGCCGAAGAAGATCACCATCAGGAAGGCACCCAGCATGGCGAACTCGCCCTGCGCGAAATTCACCACATTCGTCGCCCGGTAGATCAGTACGAAACCGAGGGCGACCAGGGCATAGATCGCTCCGACGCCGAGCCCGGTGAACAGCAACTGAAACACGATGGTCATACCGCCACCCTTATAGTTTTGGGGCTAATGATGATGTCGGTGATGGCGATCGAGCGGCGTCCGCGAGACAGCCGCTCGATCCGTGGGAGCGGCTATCCGGGGAAGTCGACATGCTTGGTGAAGACGATCTTCCCGTTCTCGTTCTTGACGACGTTGTAGCCATGCAGCCCGTCGCCCTTGCTGTCGAAATTATAGGTGCCTTCGAGACCCTTATAGTCGTGGATCGCCAGGATCGCCTTGCGGACTGGCTCCGGATCGGTGCTCTTGGCATCTTCCATGGCGCGTGCCAGCAGCTTCACCGCATCATAGGTCCAGGACGATTGGTTGTCGGCCTCGACCTTGTGCAGCGCCAGGTATTTGGTCGCGAAAGCCTTGGCCTCCGGGCTGGAATCCGAGGTGAAATCAGCGATGCCGTAGGTGCCGAAGAGCGCCGGCCCGGCGAGCCGCAGGGCGGTGGCGTTGGTGATCGAGGGCGAGCCGACCCAGGGGGCCGTCACGCCAAGCTGTTTCAACTGCTTGGCGAAGATCCCCAGATCCTGCTCGAAGGTGAAATAGCTGCCGATGACGTCGGCGTTGGATTGCCGGACCGCCAGCACGACGGGCGTGAAATCGGGCGCCTGATTGGCATAGCCCTGCACCAAAACGGGCTCGATCTCAAAGGCCTTCAACGCGTCGATCAGTGCCTTGGAGCCGTTGGTCCCGAACGCGTCGGTCGAATTGATGACCGCCCATTTCTTCAGCTTCAGGGTATTGACGCCGAAATCCGCGATAACCTTGGCGGAATAGCTGTCATTCGGCCGAGCCCGGAAAAACCAGGGATTGCCCGCCTGGGTCAGCGTCGGATCGGTGCCGCCGATGAACATCGGCTTGCCGATCTTGAGGACGTCGTTCTCCGTCGCATGAACCTGCGTGCTGCGGATCGAGCCGATGAAGACCGGGATGTCCGGCTGGCTGCTTAGTTTGCTGAAGGCGGTCACGGCGCCGGGGTTGGTGGTTTGGTCATCCTCGATCACCAGGGTGATCTTGCGCCCCATGACACCGCCGGCCGCGTTCACTTCGTCGACCGCCATGCCGGCGCCCCATTGGGCATAGCGCCCGGCCTCGGCCGCCGGGCCGGTGATCGGCGTGATCATGCCGATCTTGATATCATCGGCGCGCGCGGCACCCGCCGCCGCGACGGCAAGCACGCTTAACGACAGCACACCGGCCATCGCCAACATTGATCGAAATTTTGGTGCGTTTCCAATGCGTCGCATCGGCGACCTCCCCATTTTCACAATGTGCGGACGCCTTGGCGACGTCTCTAACTTGCTTATTACCATTCCAAGGGGCGGTTAGTCGAACACGAAGCGGCGACAGTGCGATGAACGCGTTGCGGAGCATCCCGAAACGACGCTGCGCATCGCCCTTGCCAAGCCAGCCGTAATCATTTTAACTCTAAAGCATCTCGATCGTACCGCTTGAAGGAGCGTCGGTGTCCGAGGTGTCAAAAACGAAGCCGGCGCTGCGCGGCCAGCATGCGATCGTCACCGGCGCATCGCGCGGGATCGGCTTGGCCATCGCCCTGGCCTTGGGCGAGGCAGGCGCCTCGGTCACGCTGATCGGCCGCGACCGGGCGGCGCTGTCGGCGGCGGCTGAGCGGATCGGCACGCAGGCTATCGCCGCCGTGGCCGATCTCGCCGACCCGGCGCAGATCGATCGGGCTATCGCCGAGGGCCGCGCCGCCTTCGGGCCGGTACGCCTCCTGGTCAACAATGCCGGCATCGCCAAAAGCGCTCCGTTCGGTGCCCTGGCACTCGAGGATTGGTCGGCCATGCTGGCGGTCAATCTGACGGCGGTGTTCCATGCCTGCCGCGCAGTGCTGCCCGAAATGGTGGCGCGCCGCGACGGCCGCATTATCACCATCGCCTCGACCGCCGGGCTGAAGGGCTATGCCTATACTGCGGGATATTGCGCCTCCAAACACGGCGCCATCGGCCTCACCCGTGCGCTGGCCCTGGAGACGGCACGCGACGGCGTCACCGTCAACGCCGTCTGCCCGGGCTTCACCGATACCGACATGGCATCGGAAGCGATCGAGACGATCCAAGCCAAGACCGGGCGCAACGCCGAGACGGCGCGCGCGGATCTGGAAAAATTCAATCCACAGCGCCGCTTGATCGATCCCCGGGAAATCGCCAGCACCGTGCTGTGGCTCTGCTCGCCCGGCAGCGAAGGCATCACCGGCCAGTCGATCGCCGTCGCCGGTGGAGAGGTGATGTGATGGCAGACGGCACGGCGAAATATGCGCCTCCGGAAAATAGCGCCGTCGACCCGGTCGATTTCGAGACCGCCGGCGCGGAGGCCAAGCCGGAGCTGCGCCTGTGGCTGCGGCTCTTGACCTGCACGACGATGATCGAGGCCGAGATCCGGCAGCGGCTGCGCGCCGAATTCGGCGTCACGCTGCCGCGGTTCGACCTGCTAGCCCAGCTCGACAAGGCGCCGGACGGCATGACCATGAGCGCGCTCAGCCAGCATCTAATGGTGACCAACGGCAACGTCACCGGCCTAGTCGAGCGGCTGGTCGCCGAGGACCTGGTCACCCGCACCCCCGACCCGCAGGACCGACGCAGCCAGATCGTCGCCTTGACGCGGATCGGAAGGCGCAGCTTCGAAGCCATGGCGGCGGCGCATGAAGGCTGGGTGTCCGACCTGTTCGATGGGCTCGACCCCGCTGAAACCGCCCAGTTGATGCGTCTGCTGACGGTCACCAAGCGATCGGTCGGCGCCACCATCGGCCGCACCGCCACCAAGAAGGCCCGCAATGTCCCTCGCTGAAATCGCCCCCAAACATTTCCAATGGTCCGTCGCCGATGGTGTCGCCACGATCACGCTGGCCCGGCCGGAGCGCAAGAACCCGCTGACCTTCGACAGCTATGCCGAGCTGCGCGATACGTTCCTACGGCTGGGTTCGGAGCCCTCGATCCGCGTGGTGATCATCACCGGCGCCGGCGGCAATTTCTGTTCGGGCGGCGACGTGTTCGAGATCATCGAGCCGCTGACCAAGATGCGCATGCCGGAGCTACTCGCCTTCACGCGCATGACCGGTGATCTGGTGAAGGCGATGCGCGCCTGCCCGCAACCGATCATCGCCGCGATCGACGGCGTCTGCGCCGGTGCCGGCGCCATTCTGGCGATGGCCTCCGACCTGCGCTATGGCACGCCCGAAAGCAAAGTCGCCTTCCTGTTCACCAGGGTAGGGCTCGCCGGCTGCGACATGGGCGCCTGTGCGATCCTGCCGCGCCTCATCGGCCATGGCCGCGCATCGGAACTGCTCTACACCGGCCGCGCCATGGATGGCGCCGAGGCGGAGCGCTGGGGCTTCTACGCCCGACTGGTCGGCCCCGACCGACTGTTGGCGGAGGCGACCGAGACGGCCGCCCGGCTGGCCTCGGGCCCAGGCTTCGCCCACGCGATGACCAAGCGCATGCTGCATCAGGAATGGGACATGGGCATCGATCAGGCGATCGAGGCGGAGGCTCAGGCCCAGGCGATCTGCATGGCGACCCAGGATTTCACCCGCGCCTTCGAGGCCTTCGCGGCCAAGCGCAAGCCGGTCTTCGAGGGCAATTGATGGCCGATCGCAGCTTCCTCGGCTGGCCGTTCTTCGAAGACCGCCATCGGGCGCTCGCCGAACGGCTCGACGCCTGGGCGGCGCGCGAATTGCCGGTAATAGCGCATCACCACGCGGACGTTGACGGAACCTGCCGCGCGCTTGTGGCGCTACTCGGCCGCGACGGCTGGCTGGAGTTCGCGGCACCCGACGAGGGACCGCTCGATGTGCGCAGCCTGTGCCTGGTGCGCGAGATCCTGGCGCGGCATGCCGGCCTCGCGGATTTCGCCTTCGCCATGCAGGGGCTGGGTACCGGCTCGATCCAGCTCGCCGGCAGCGACGCGCTGAAAGCCCGCTATCTGCCGCCGGTCCGGCGCGGCGAGCATATCGCCGCCTTCGCCCTGTCCGAACCGGAAGCCGGTTCGGACGTCGCCGCGATGGCGACCGCCGCGCGCCGTGATGGCGATGAGTGGGTGATCGACGGCACCAAGACCTGGATCAGCAATGGCGGCATCGCCGATCATTATGTGGTGTTCGCGCGTACCGATCCCGCCGCCGGCACCAGGGGCATTTCCGCCTTCGTAGTCGATGCCGAGACGCCGGGGCTGACCATCGCCGAGCGGATCGAGACCATCGCCCCCCACCCGCTCGCGACCCTGCGCTTCACCGGATGCCGAGTGCCTGGCGGCAATCTGCTGGGCCGGCCGGGCGAGGGTTTCCGGATCGCCATGGCGACGCTCGACATCTTCCGCTCGACGGTCGGTGCCGCGGCGCTGGGTTTTGCCCGGCGCGCCCTGGACGAGACGCTGGACCGGGCGCGCAGCCGCCGCATGTTCGGCGGCGTGCTGGCCGACCTGCCGCTCGCCCAGGCCAGCCTCGCCGAGATGGCGACGGATATCGATGCCAGCGCCCTGTTGGTCTACCGCGCCGCCTGGACCAAGGACTGTGTCGCCGACCGGGTGACCCGCGAGGCCTCTATGGCCAAGCTGGTCGCGACCGAGGCGGCGCAGCGGGTCATCGACACGGCCGTGCAGCTGCATGGCGGGCTTGGCGTTCGTTCGGGCTCGGTGGTCGAGACGCTGTATCGTGAGATCCGCGCGTTGCGCATCTACGAGGGTGCCAGCGAAGTGCAGAAGCTGGTGATCGCCCGTCAGCTGCTGTCCGGTCCGTGATGCAGAATTTTCCACGCATGTTCCGCAAGCTTCCTTGCACGAGGTGACTCCCGCCATGGCCGAGCCCGCATCCGCGCATCTCCTCGCCGCCGAAACCTGCCATATCGATACCTGGGCGCGCGATCGTCTGCCGCCGGTGGAGCAATGGCCGGTGATGCTGTTCGACCTGCCGGACGTCCGCTATCCTGAACGGCTGAACGCCGCGGTCGAGTTGCTCGACCGGATGGTCGATGCGGGGCGGGCCGACAAGCCATGCTTGCTGACGCTGACCGAGACCTGGACTTATCGGCAGCTCCAGCAAAAGGTCAACCAGATCGCTCATGTGCTGCTCGACGATCTGGGCGTGGTGCCCGGCAACCGGGTGATGATCCGCAGCGCCAATACGCCGATGCTGGTCGCGATCTATCTGGCGACCGTTCGGATCGGCGCCATCACCATCCCAACCATGCCGCTGCTACGCGCCAAGGAGCTGCTGCAGACGCTGAACCAGGCGGAAATCTCTCTGGCGCTGTGCGACATCCGGCTGATGCCGGCACTCGAGGAAGCGGCGAAAAAGGCGCCCAGCCTGCAGCGGATCGTCAGCTTCAACGGTGCCCCCGGCGACGGGCTGGAAGGCATGATGGAGGGCAAGCCGGTCGAGTGTGCCGCCGCGGATACGCGCTCGACCGATATCTGCCTGATCGCCTTCACCTCGGGCACCACCGGCGTCCCGAAGATGACGACGCATTTCCACCGCGACATCCTGGCGATCTGCGACACCTTCTCGAAGCATATCTTGCAACCGCAGCCGGACGATTTGTTCTGCGGCAGCCCGCCGCTCGCCTTCACCTTCGGCTTTGGCGGGCTGGTCAGCTTTCCGATGCGCGTCGGCGCCGCGACCCTGCTGCTCGAACAGGCGGCGCCGGAACAGCTCTCCAAGGCAATCGCCGAGAAACACGCGACGATCTGCTTCACGGCACCGACCGCGTACCGGCTGATGGTACAACTGGCCGATCAATACGATCTCACCAGCCTCCGGAAATGCGTGTCGGCCGGCGAGGCCCTGCCGGCGCCGACCTGGCACGCCTTCAAGCAACGCACCGGCATCGAGATCATCGATGGCATCGGCGGCACGGAAATGCTGCACATCTTCATCTCGGCCGCCCCGGGATCGATCCGGCCGGGTGCGACCGGCAAGCCGATCCCAGGATTCGCCGCCCAGGTCATCGACGAGGATGGCAACCGTGTACCGCCCGGCACGCTGGGCCGCCTCGCAGTGCGCGGACCGACGGGCTGCCGCTATCTCGCCGATGCGCGGCAGACGGTTTTCGTCCAGCACGGCTGGAACATCACCGGCGATGCCTACATCGAGGATACGGACGGCTATTTCTGGTACCAGTCGCGCACCGACGACATGATCATCTCGGCGGGCTACAACATCGCCGGACCGGAAGTGGAATCGGCCCTGCTGGCCCATCCGACGGTCGCCGAATGCGCCGTGGTCGGTGTGCCCTCGGCCGAACGCGGCCAGATCGCCAAGGCCTTCATCGTGCTGCGCGATCCATCCCTGGCGAGCGACGCCCTGGCGAAGACCCTGCAGGATTACGTCAAGCAGGAGATCGCACCCTATAAATACCCCCGCGCCGTCGAGTTCGTGGCGGTCCTGCCGCGTACCGAAACCGGCAAACTGCAGCGTTTCGTCCTGCGTCAGCAGGAAACAGCCAAACAGACGGTCACATCATCATGAAGATCCGAGCCTCAGGCAGCTCCCCGCTGGACAAACATCCGATGGATGACGGCATAGAGGTGCTACAGCCCGAAGGCTGGCCGGCACCGAAAGGCTATGCCAACGGCATCGCCGCGCGTGGCCGAACGCTGTATGTCGGCGGCCAGATCGGCTGGGACGAAACCGGCCGCTTTGTCGCGGATGATCTGGCCGGCCAGACACGCCAGGCCCTGAAAAACATCGTGGCGGTGCTGCAGGCCGGCGGCGCTATGCCCCGGCATCTGGTCCGCCTGACCTGGTACGTCACCGACATGGCGGCCTATCGCGCGAGCCAGCGCGAGATGGGGCAGGTCTATCGCGACGAGATCGGCCGGATCTATCCGGCGATGACCCTGGTCCAAGTATTGTCGCTTGCCGAGCCGCGGGCGCTGGTCGAGATCGAGGCGACCGCCGTCATGCCGGACGTCGCCGGGACCGACGAGGACATCTCATCATGAAGATCGCCTGTGTCGGCGGCGGGCCGGCCGGCCTGTATTTCTCGATCTTGATGAAGAAAGCCGATCCTCGGCACGACGTCACCGTCTATGAGCGCAACCGGCCATTCGACACCTTCGGCTGGGGCGTGGTGTTCTCCGACGAGACGCTGCAAAACCTGCAGGGCGGTGATCCGGAAAGCCAGCGCCGGATCATGGACAGCTTCGCCCATTGGGATGACATCGATGTGCATTTCAAAGGCCGGGTGATCACCTCGGGCGGCCATGGCTTCTGTGGCATCGCCCGCAAGCACCTGTTGAACATCCTGCAGGACCGGGCGGCGGAGTTGGGCGTCAAGCTCGCCTTCGAGCAGGAGGTCGAGGATATCGCGGCGTTCCAGGATGCCGACCTGATCGTCGCCTCCGACGGCGTAAACAGCCGGATCCGCACGACGTATGCCGAGCATTTCCAGCCGGCCATCGACCGGCGCGAATGCCGCTTCGTCTGGCTCGGCACCCGCAAGATGTTCGAGGCGTTCACCTTCATCTTCGAGCAGACCGAATGGGGCTGGTTCCAGGCCCACGCCTATCGGTTCGACGGCGAGATGTCGACTTTCATCGTCGAGACCCATCAGGACACCTGGCAGAAGGCCGGCCTGGCCGATGCCGATACCGCCACGACCATCGCGTTCTGCGAGCGCGTCTTCGCCAAGTATCTGGACGGCAATCCCTTGCTGGCCAATAGCCGGCATCTGCGCGGCTCCGACTGGATCAACTTTCCGCAGGTCTCGAACAAGACCTGGGTGATGGGCAATGTCGTCCTGATGGGCGATGCCGCCCATTCCGCGCATTTCTCGATCGGCTCAGGCACCAAGCTCGCCTTGGAAGACGCCATCGCCCTCGCCCGAAGCTTCGATCGGCATGGCAGCGACGTCGCGGCGGCACTCGCCGCCTATGAGACGGAACGGCGGATCGACGTGCTCCGCATCCAGTCGGCGGCGCGCAACTCGACCGAATGGTTCGAGCATGTCGATCGCTATGTTTCATTGGAGCCGGAGCAATTCGCCTATTCGATGCTGACCCGCAGCCAGCGGATCGGCCATGCCAATCTGAAGCTGCGCGATCGCGGCTTTGTCGAGGCGCATGAGCGCTGGTTGGCGGAGCGGGCAACCGGAGCACTGGTCGCCGAGCCGCCGCCGCCCATGTTCACCCCCTTCATGCTCCGGGGCATGCGACTCGCCAACCGGATCGTAATGAGCCCGATGGCGACCTACTCCGCCAAGGATGGCCTGCCCGACGACTTCCATCTGGTGCATCTTGGCAGCCGCGCCATGGGCGGCGCCGGCATGCTCGTCACCGAGATGACCTGCGTCAGCCCCGAAGCGCGCATCACCCCGGGCTGCACCGGCCTGTGGAACGACGCGCAAGAGGCGGCGTGGCGGCGCATCGTCGATTTCGTTCACGGCAATAGCGCGGCGCGGATCTGCGTGCAACTCGGCCATGCTGGGCCCAAGGGATCGACACGCATCGGCTGGGAAGGCATGGACCAGCCGCTGCCGGACGGCAATTGGCCGCTGGTCGGCCCGTCGCCCGTGCCCTGGTCCGAACAGAACCAGGTACCGCATATCATGACCGAAGACGACATGACGGCGGTACGGGATGGTTTCGTCGCCGCCGTCAGGCGGGCCGAGAGCGCCGGCTTCGACATGGTCGAGCTGCACGCCGCCCACGGCTATCTGCTCTCCGCCTTCATCACGCCGCTGACCAACCGGCGCAACGATCGTTACGGCGGCAGCCTGGAGAACCGGCTGCGCTTTCCCCTGATGGTGTTCGACGCGATGCGCGCCGACTGGCCGGTGGCGAAACCAATGTCGGTACGCATCTCGGCGACCGATTGGACGCCGGACGGCGTCGATGGCACCGAGGCGATCGAGATCGCACGGGCGTTCAAGGAACACGGCGTCGACCTGATCGACGTCTCGGCCGGCCAGACCAGCAAGCAGGCCCGGCCGGTCTATGGCCGCATGTTCCAGACGCCCTATTCCGACCAGATCCGCAATGAAGTCGGCATCGCCACCATGGCCGTCGGCAACATCTTCGAGGTCGATCACGCCAACTCGATCATCGCCAGCGGGCGCGCCGATCTCGCCGCCCTCGCCCGGCCGCATCTCGCAGACCCCTATTGGACGCTACACGCCGCCGCCGAACTCGGCTGGCCGGGCCAGGCCTGGCCGGTCCAATACGAAGCCGGCCGTGACCAATATGTCCGCAACCTGGCCCGCGCCCAGGAGATCGCCGGGAAGAATTCGTAAAATCTCAGGCGGCAGCGACAGCGCGAGGCAGATAGGGAGCGACAGCCTCCATTGCCCGCGCCACGTACTCGGCCTTCTGCCCTACCGGAGCGACGTAGTGGATCGCCGCTTCGGCATCCTCGCGAGAAGCGGCGCGGAGCAGCATCCAGGCCGCCAGATATTGCGAGGCAAGACAACCGCCGGCCGTCGCGATATTGCCCTCGGCGTAGAACGGCTGGTCGAGCACGCGCACGCCCGCCTCGATTACCCAGGGCTTCGTCGTTAGGTCCGTACAGGCCGGGCGATCCCCCAGCAATCCAAGCTTCGACAGCAGCAACGTGCCGGAGCATTGGGCGCCAATAAGCTGGCGGGATGGGTCCAGCCGCAACCGCCCGAACAACGCCGCGTCCTGAATGACTTCCCGCGTCTTGGCGCCGCTGCCGATAATCACCGCATCAGCCTGATTGGCAAACTCAAGATCCCGTTCGGCCTGGACGGTCACCCCATTCATCGAAGTGACGGTGGCCGTGGGTGCGGTGACAAACGCCTTCCAGCCCTTGGAACGCATGCGATTCAGGATTCCCGCCGCGATGAACGAATCGAGTTCGTTGAAGCCATCGAAGGTCAATACCGCGATCTGCATCGAACACCCTTTACCAAGTCTGCAGCACAGATGGGCTAGGTACCCGGCACGCTAGGGCGATGCAACAATTGGATTGTATGGGTGAAATACGGTGCGGCTACGTGGTCCCGCCCGGTGTCAGCAAGCGCTGCGCCTCGATCGCCGCCACGAACAAATGATACGGCGTGCTCCCCGGCATGTCGGTTTGCGCCGGCGTGCCGTCCGCCGCTAGGACCTCGATCCACAGACGCTCGTCATGGCGCAGGAAGTCCTTGAACAAGAGCCGGATCAACGCCTCGGCGCGGGCGAGTTCATTCGGATTGCCCGCATGGAGATGGACGATGCTAGCCTTGATCGCCTCGGTCACCGGCCAGATGCGGCGGGAGCGCAGCACCGGCACGCCCTGGCGATCGATCTGGTCGTGGATGCCGCCATGCAGCGGATCGAAACCATGGGCCATCGCCTCGTCGAACAGGCGCTGTGCCGGACCGGCAGCCGTCGCATCGCCGGACATCGTGCGATAGCGATCGAGCAACCAGAACCACTCGAAATGGTGGCCGGCCTCGACGATATGTCCCTGCTCCGGATGCGGCGCCCAATCCGCATCGAAGAATTCGCCGAGAGTGCCGGTCGCCGGCTCGTAGAAATGGTCGAGGAACAGCCGGACGATCGCCCGGGCCTCGTCGATCCAGCGACGCTCGCCGCTCGCCTCGAACAGGGCCAGCAATGCCTCCAGTAGGTGCATATGCGGGTTCTGCCGGCGGATCGCGGTGCGGTCCGGCTGCCACTCCGCCGTCGCCTTTTCCCAGAACCCGCCATTCGGGGCGGCGAGACGTGCCTTCAGCAGATCCATCGTCTCATGCGCCAGCGCCAATGCATCGGGACTGGCAAAGGCCCGATGCAGATAGGCCAGCGCATAGAGCGCGAAGGCGTGACCGTAGAAATCCTTGGTCTGGTCGGCCGGCTGGCCATCGGGGGTCACGCTGAAGAACCAACCGCCATGCCGCTCGTCGAGATAGGCACGCCGCAGGAACGCGTAGCCCGCCTCAGCCACGGCCGCGCCACTGCGGTCACCGGCGAGGGCCGCATGGCTCAGCACATAAAGCTGCCGGCACTGCACCAGCAGCCGCTTATTCAGCGCCATGGGCTGATGCTGGCTATCCAGCCTTTCGTGGAAGCCCCCATGGACGGGATCGGCGAAGCGATCGCGACAGAGCGGCAGCAGGATCTCGAACGCGAACTGACGAAGGGCGATGGGCGTCGGCATGATGCCCTGTGAATAGCCGCTTACCCGCGTGGTTGCACAGGATATTTCCAGGAGGGCCTCTACCGGCCTCCCGCTTCCGTGAAGCGCTCCATCCACCGGGTGCGGGCGGTGCGCTCGTCCCAGGGCTCCAGATCGCCGGCCCACAAGGCGCCGCGATAGCCGAGGCCGACATCGCGGCGCGCATCTGCCTCGGACCAGCCGGCGAGGCGCACCGCCTCGGTCACCGCGGCGATCCGATCGGCGCGCTTCACCGCCGCGTGCCAGTCCGGCGGCAGGGTCGCGGGTAATCCGATGCGCAGGCGAATCGCCCGCTCCAGCCGTTGTTCCAGCTCCCGATAGCCATGCTCGCCAATCACCGCCTTGACCGGTGTCACGATATCGCCGAACACGCCTTCGGCGAGGTCGTGGACCAGCGCCCATTGACGTAGCGCCCGGCTGGCCTTGGCCGCGACCATGCCAAGCAGGATCGCCTCGACCACCACCGAATGCTGCGCGACATTGTAGCCGCACTCGCCACGAGTCTGGCCGCACCAGCGGTTGACCCGCGAGATGCCGGTCAGGAGATCGCCGATCTCGATGTCGAGCGGCGACGGATCGAGCAGATGCAGCAGCCGGCCGCTCAGCATCCGTTGCAGGGTGCGCGGCCGATCGAGATGGGTCGGGACGCGCGGCGCCCCATCCCCGCCAGTGTTCATGCCGCGGTCTCCTCGACCAGCGAGATCGGCTCGGCAAAGGTGCCAAGCGCGGCATGGCCGGCGGGCGTCAAGCGATAGGTCGCCCGGCCGACCCGCTCGAACCAGCCATAGACATTGCCCCGCAGGATCTTGGCGGCGTTCGGCGCCCCCGCGGCGCGCAACTGGGCGAAGGTCAGGCTTTCGACCGCGGCAAGCAGCCGGGCGCACCGCAGTGCTTCCTGCCGATACGCGGTCATGATCGGCCGTTTGGTGATGCCGCCCGCGGTCGGATCGCCGTGCCGCCGCCGGTGCTCGCCCAGTAGCAACCCGGCGCGCCGTTTGTCGAGGCGCGGCCGGTAAGGCAGCGGGTCGAGCAGCACGGCGACCGCCCCATCGCCGGCACCGACGGTCATCAACCCGAGACCGATCCGGCGGCAGAGCTTTTGGACGGTGCGATCCTCCGGCGAGACGCCCGGCGTCCGATTGGCGCGGCCGGCGCCGGGGCGCGGCACGGCGAGATAGACCAGCGGCGTGACCGCCAGCCGCTCGACACCTTGCAGCACCAGATCGAGGCTGAAGCGGAGTTTCAGCTCGACGATCACCGGGAGTTCGGCACCACGCACCGCCACCAGATCGCAGCCGCGCACCTCCCCCTTCACGACATAGCCTTGACCTTCGAGGAATGCCTTGACCGGCGCGTAGAGTTCGACCTCGGCCGCGAAGCCGCCGCGCAGGCGCGGGGCCGGCCGGTCGACCGTTGGAGGTTCAGCCGTTGGAGGTACTGATGTTCGCATGGCCAGCGGTGACATAACCGCCGGCAAGATCGGCGGCAAGGGCGGTCGGATCGCGGCGCGACGGATCGCCATGGCCGCCGCCGCCCGGCGTCTCCATGCGGACGACATCGCCGGCGGCCAATTCGTGGCCGATCACCTTGGGCGGCAGCTCGGTCATCACCCGGTCGCGCGTCACGCTCAGCCGCCCGGCCGAGCCCTGCGCCCCGCCATCGAGGCCATAGGGGCGCGAGCGGAAGGCATCGAAGCTCGCGTTCAGCAAGCCGCGATGGCCATCGAACCGCCATTCGCGGACGATGCCCAACCCACCGCGATGCCGCCCCGCCCCACCGGAATCCGGCAGCAGCCCGTAGCGGGTAAAGGTCAACGGGTAGAGGCTTTCGATCATCTCGATCGGCGTGTTCTGCTGGTTGTGGAAGCCGGCGGACAAGCCGTCCGCGCCATCCTGTTCGGGATGGCCACCCCAGCCACCCAATTCGGAATCGAAATACACTTGGCGCCTGCCATCGGCATGGATGATGCCGATGGCATGGTTGAAAGTCACCCCGTAATAAGCCGCCGGAATGCGCTCGGGCAGCACGCCGGCGAGCGCGCGCAGGGTCGCGGTGACAATCTTGTGCCCGGTCAGCATGCGCATCGAGACCGGCGCCGGAAACGCCGCGTTGACCAGCGACCCCACGGGGGCGGCGACATCGATCGGCCGGTAGCAACCGGAATTCGCCGCGACCGGCGCCCCAGTGGCGGCGATGATGGCGTAATAGACCGCCGATTTGGTCAGGGCGAACGTGGCGTTGACCGGCCCGGCGGCTTGCGGGGCGGTGCCGGAGAGGTCGACCGCCAGCCGATCGCCGGCCACGGTGACCCGCACAACGATGCGCAGTGTCTCCGGCGATAGCCCGTCGCCGTCGATCCAATCCTCCGCCGCGTAGCTGCCATCGGGAATGGCGGCGATGGCCGCGCGCATGCCCGCTTCGGAACCGTCGAGGATGGCCTGGCCGACCGCCTCGAAGGTCGGGCCGCCATATTTATCCGCGAGCGCCCGGATCGACCGTGCGCCGACCTCCAGCGCCGAAACCTCGGAGAGAAGATCGCTGCGGAAGATTTCCGGCTCACGCACATTGCACAGGATGGTGGCGAGCAGCTCCTGGTTCAGCTTGCCCGCCGTCACCAGTCGGACCGGCGGCACCCGCACGCCCTCGTGAAACACTTCCGTCGCCCGCGCGTTGTAGCCGCCCGCCGCACCGCCGCCGACATCGACATGATGGGTCAGCACCCCGGTGATGGCGATCCGCCGCCCCTGGTGGAACACCGGCTTGAAGCACAGGAAATCCGGCAAATGCTGACCGCCGCTATAGGGGTCGTTGGTGATGATCACATCGCCTTCGGCCCAGTCGTCGAGCGGGATGTGCCGCGTTTTGATCTCTTCCAGGCAGGGTTCCATAGAATTGAGATGCACCGGCATGCGCGCCGCCTGGGCGAGGTTGCGGCCATCCCGATCGAACACCGCGGTCGAATAATCCAGCAGCTCGCGCACCGTGGTCGACCGGCTGGTCCGCCAGATCGTGACGTTCATCTCCTCGGCGGCGGCGACCAGTGCGTGACTGACGATCTCCAGCCGGATCGGGTCCTGAGCCTCGCTCATCGGGCGATCTCCCTATGCGCCACCAGATGCCCCGCCCCTGTGCTCTCCACCGTCCAGCCACCGGTGATCAGGATGCTGGTGTATTCCTCCTCGACCATCAACGGTCCGCGCAGGACATCGCCGGTGGGGATCGCCGCGCGTTGATGCACCGGCACCTGTTGCCAAGCACCGCCCAACCGCATCGGGCGCTCCGTCGGCTCGGCAGCGATCCCATCGGCCGCCATCGCTGCCACGGGCGGCTTGCCCAGGCGTCCGGTAGCGGTGAGGCGCAGAGTCACCAACTCCACTGGCACCGTCCGATCCGCATAGGAGAAGCGCTGTTCGTGGAGGACATGGAACCGCTCGGCCAAGAGGTCGATCAGCGCCGCGTCGAGCGGTTGCGCCGGCACCGGGATCAGCAGCTCGAACGCCTGGCCCTGGTAGCGCAGATCAGCGGTGAAGGCGAGATCCTGGCGGTCCGCCGGCACCGCCTCCCCGTCGAGGATCGCACGACCTTCCACCGCCAGCCCGTCGGCGAGCGCCCGCAACGCCGGCAGGCAATCGGGCGTCAACCGCATCAGCCGGGAGCGGGACAGATCATGCACCAGATCCGACATCAGGATGCCATAGGCGGACAGCGTGCCCGGGTTCAGCGGGAACACCACCGTCTTGATACCCAACTCACCCGCGACCTCGACCGCGTGCAATCCACCAGCACCACCGAAGCTGATCAGGGCGAAATCCGCCGGATCGAGGCCCTTCTCGAACAGGCTGAGCTTGATCGCGGTGGCGAGCTTGGACACCGTGACGGTCAAGACGCCTTCGGCCGCGCGATCGATATCGAGACCGAGCGGTTGTGCCACATGCGCATCCAGCGCCGACGCCGCGGCCGCCTTGTCCAGACGCATGGCGCCGCCCAGGAAATGCGCGGGGTCGAGCCGTCCCAGCACGACATTGGCATCGGTTACCGTCGGCCTGGTGCCCCCTCGGCCATAGCAGACCGGCCCGGGCACTGCACCGGCGCTTTCCGGCCCGACATGCAGCCGCTTCGCGCCATCGAGCCAGGCGATCGAGCCGCCGCCGGCGCCGATCGTGCGCATCTCGACCATCGGCAGGCGCACCGGGCAGCCATCGACCTCGCCGGCCGCGACGACGTTGCGCCTACCGGCCAGGATCACCGAGATATCGTAGCTGGTCCCTCCCATATCGACCGCGATCAGGTTCGGCAGGTCGAGTTCGGCGGCGATCAGTTCGGCGGCGAGCGCCCCGCCCGACGGGCCCGAGAGCAGCAGCCGCGCCGGCTCCAGCCCGGCGCGCGCCGGCGTCGTGGCCCCGCCATTGGACTGTACCAGATAGAGCAGCGGCTTGAACTCCGCCTCGGCCAGCCGGGCTTCGAGCCGTCTGGTATAGCCGCGCACGACCGGCATCAGCAGCGCGTTGAGCACGGTCGTCGAGGTTCGCTCGAACTCGCGGATCTCCGGGCTGATCTCGCTGGAGAGCGAGATTTCCACACCGGGTGCCTCCCGCTCGATGATCTCGCGCAGGCGCCGCTCATGGATGGGGTTGGCATAGGCGTGCAGCAACGCCACGGCCACCACCGGCCAGCCCGACGTCGCGATCCTGCGGGCGAGATCGGTCGCGGCGGCCTCGTCGAGTGGCGCGATCATCCGGCCATCGGCGCCGATCCGCTCGACCACCCCGAACCGGCGATGGCGCGGGATCAGCAGGGTCCGTGGCTCGGCCTTCAGGCCATAGACGTCGCGCCGGGCGTGACGGCCGATCTCCAGCACATCCTCGAACCCGGCGGTCGTGATCAGCGCCCCCTCGGGCAGACGCCGCTGCAGCACCGCGTTGGTGGCGATGGTCGTGCCATGCATCACGACCTCGACCCGGTCGAGCGCCAGGCCGTGGCGCGCACAGGCGCCCCGAATGCCGTCGATCAGACCGATGGAGGGATCCTCGGGCGTGGTCGGCAGCTTATAGGCGGCGACGCGGCCGGTCGCCTCGTCGACCAACTGCAGATCGGTGAAGGTACCGCCGATATCGACGGCGAAGCGGATGGCACCGGTCATCGTCTTGCCTCAGAGTCCGAGATAGGCGCGGCGGATCGCATCGTCACCGGCGAGATCGGCCGCCTTGCCGCTGAGCGTCACGCGGCCGGTCTGCAGCACATAGGCGCGGTCGGCGATCTCCAGGCATTCGACGACGCGCTGCTCGACGATCAGCACGGTCATGCCCTCGTCGCGGATGCGCTTCACACCATCCAGAATGTCGTCGACCAGGCGCGGCATGATGCCCTGGCTGGGCTCGTCGAGCATCAACAGCTTGGGCTTTGTCATCAGCGCCCGGCCGATCGCCAACATCTGCTGCTCGCCGCCGCTGAGCGTGCCGGCCAGTTGATCGAGCCGTTCGGCCAGCCGTGGGAACAGCGCGAAGATCAGCTCCAGCGGCGCGTCGCGGTTCGGATCCTTGCGATGCGGATAGGCGCCGAGCGTCAGGTTGTCGCGCACCTTGAGGCGCGGGAACAGCCGCCTTCCCTCCGGCACCAGCGAGATGCCGGCCCGGGCGATCTTGTGGGCGGGCAGCCGTCCCAGATCGGCCCCGTCGAGCCGGATCGCCCCATGATCCGGGCGCACCAAACCGGCGATCGATTTCAGCAGGGTGCTTTTGCCGGCCCCGTTGGCGCCGATCACGGCAACGATCTCGCCCGCCTCGACCTTGATCGAGACGCCATGCAAGGCCTTCAACCCGCCATAGGAGGTGGTGATGTCGTCAACTTCGAGGATGCTCATGCGGATGCCCGATAACGCTCGCCCAGATAGGCGGTCACCACGTCGGGATGGCGCACGATATCGGCCGGCTTGCCCTCGACCAGCACCTTGCCGAGGTTCAGCACGACGCAGCGATCAACCAGCGGCATCAGCACTTCCATGACATGCTCGACCATCAGGATGGTCACGCCGCTCGCCCGGATGTCGCGGACGAGTTGGACGCCCGCCTGCGCCTCGGTCGGAGTGAGTCCGGTCATGACCTCGTCGAGCAGCAGCAGCTTCGGCCCGGTGGCGAGTGCCCTGGCGACCTCCAGCCGGCGCTTTTCCGGTGGGGTGAGATCGGCCGCCGGCGTGTCCCGGCGCAGGCTCATGCCGGTGAAATCCAAGACCTCAAGCGCCTTGCGCTTGGCCTCGGCCGTCGAGCCGGTGCGGTTGAAGGCGCCGACCATGATGTTCTCCAGCACGGTCATCGTCTCGAAGTTGCGCACGACCTGGAAAGTCCGGGCGATGCCCAAGTCGGCGCAGCCGCTGGCCCCCAGGCTGGTGATGTCGCGCCCTTCGAACAGGATCCGGCCGGTTGTCGGCTTGATGGCGCCGGCGATGGCGTTGAACAACGTGGTCTTGCCCGCCCCGTTCGGCCCGATCAATCCGAGGATCTCACCCGCGACGATGGTGAGCGAGATGTCCTGGTTCGCCAGCACGCCGCCGAACCGCTGCGAGACGCCATCGACCTCAAGCAGCATGGGTGGAACCCGATGGACCCGTCGCGGGCGCAGCCGCTGGCTTGATCCGGCCGTCGATCCGGAACAAGCCGGTCAGCCCCTCCGGCTTCAGGGTCGCGACCGCCATGATCAGCACGCCATAAAGGATGAGATCGGTACCGCTGCCGCTACCGCCGATATAGCTGCGCGTGACTTCGGTCAGCGGGATCAGCACCGCCGCCCCGACCGCCGGCCCCCAGAGCGTGCCGATGCCGCCCAGCACCGCCGGCAGGCAGATCAGGATCGACAGCTGCGCGTTCATCATGCTGTCCGGATCGATATAGGCGACGAATTGGGCATAGAAGCTGCCGCCGATGCCGGTGAAGAACGCGCTGGCCGCGGCCGCCACCATCTTCGAGCGGAACAGCCGAACGCCGAGGCTTTGGGCCGCGATCGGATTGTCCTTCACCGCGCGCCAATAGAAGCCCCATTTGGAGTTCTCGATCCAGTAGCTCGCCAACCACAGCACCGCCGCCAAGCCGAGAAAGGCGTAGTAGTACGGCAGCTTGGCAGTGCGGAATTGGAAGCTGACCCAGCTTTCGCCCCTGAACGGCACGTTGATCCCGAGCGCGCCGCCGACCCAGTCCCAATTCAGGAACAGCAGATAGACAATCTCGGCGATCACGATCGTTGCGATTGCGTAATAATGTCCGCTGAGCCGGAAACAAGGCCAACTGACGACTAGCGCGATAAGGGCGGCGACGAAGCCAGCGGCGACCATGCCGAGCATCGGTGGGACGCCGAACTTGGTGAACAGCAAGGTCGAGACATAGGCGCCGATGCCGAAATACAGCGCGTGGCCGAGCGAGATCTGGCCGCAATAGCCGCCCAGGATGTTCCAGGCCTGGCTGAGCGCCGTGTACATCAGCGTCAGGATCAGGATGTTCCGGACATAGACATCGCCGATGCCGAGCGGCAGCACCAGCAGAATGGCCAACACGACGAGGCCGCTCAGCGCCTGCCGCCGCCGGCGCCGCTCCCCCAGATCAAGCCCGGCGGGTAAGCTCGCGGGCATGCTAAAGGTTGCCAAACAACCCTCGCGGACGCACGAATAGCACCAGCAGATAGAGCCCGAACACGCCGACCTGTTTCAGCGAGGGCGGGATCAGCAGAGTCGTCAGCGCCTCGACCAGCCCGATCGCCAGGCCGGCGACCAGCGCGCCCGGCAGGCTGCCGAAGCCACCCAGCGCCACCACCACATAGGCGATGAGCGCGAAGGTCACGCCGACACCGGGCGAGATGTAATAGAACGTCGACAGCATGACACCAGCGACGCCGACGGTGGCCGCGCCGATGCCCCAGCCCATCGCAAAGATGAAATGCCGGTCGACGCCGATCAGGGCGACCGCCTCGCTATCCTCCCGCGTCGCTTCCAGCGCCCGGCCGAAATGCGTCTTGGTGGTTAACAGCCAAAGGCCGATGAACGCCACGACGCAGACCAGCGATGCCGCGAGCTGCGGCAGGGGCATGAAAACGCCCAACACGCTGACCGTCTTGTCCGACAGCATGGTGCCGCGCAGCGATTTGAAGTCCGGCGAGAACACGAACTGGGCGATACCGCGCAGGAAGATGCCGAGCCCGAAGGTGGCGAAGATCTGCACCATCCCGGAATTGACCTTGACGCTGAGCGCCCGGACGATCAGCACCCGGTAGACCACCACGCCGATGGCGAAGAGGAACACCGCGACCATCGGCAGCAGGAACAACGGATCGATGCTGAGCGTGATGTACAGCACGAAAGTGGCGTACATCGCGGTCATCAGGAACTCGCCATGGGCGAAGTTCACCACATCCATCAAGCCGAAAATCAGGCTGAGTCCGGCCGCGATCAGCGCGTAGATCATGCCGGTCAGCAAGCCGCTGACGACGACCTGGGCCAGGGTTTCGGCGGTCATCGCCGGCTACCCGCCTTTGCGGTGTCGGCCACTACTGGCCGACCGACCAGATCGGCGGCTGGGTCGCGAGATCGAACGGCCAGATCGTGTGCCAGCCACCGCCGACATATTGCAGCAGCACCGGCGTCGCATCCAGGTTCTGACCGGTTTCGTCGAACTTGATGCGCTTCCACGGCATAATCGTCATCTCGCCGGGGATGTCGGTTGCGACCAGCGCCTCCCGGACCTTTTCGAGATCCGCCGAGCCGGCCCGATCGATCGCGTCGCCGACCACCAGCAGTGCCATGAATTCGCGCGCCGTGTTGTCGTTCATGTCCTTACCGGCCTTCTTGCGGAACAGCTCGTTGACCGGCTTGATCGCCGGGCGGTGCGGGGCGAGATCGGCCGAGAAGCTGCCACGGCTGATAATGCCTTCGGCGGCGGGCCCGACGGCATCGAAGAAGGCCTGCTCCTGAAACCCGGCGGCCTGGGCCACGATCGCCTTGGGCTTGTAGCCGAGATCGGCCATGGTCTTGACCAGGAGGATCGCGTCGCTGGTGTAGGAGGACGGCATCAGCACGGCGCCGTCGGCGGCCTTCAGCTGCTGCACCTCGCTGGTCAGCGACGGGCTGTTGGCGCGGTACTTCACATCCGCCACGACCTTGATGCCGGCCGCATCGGCGGTCTTGTGCTGGGCGTTGCCGCTGTCCGTCCCGAACAGCGTGTCCTCATGCACCAAAGACACCGACGGCACGGGTTTGCCGGTCTTGCCCTGCATGTCCTTGAAGAACTGGAACATGGCGATGGTGAACATCTCGTCATGCGCCGAGGGCCGGAAAAACCATTTCAACCCGTTCCGATTGAGACTGGGTGAGGAATTGTCCGCAGCGATGTAGGGCACGCCATAGCGGTCGGCGACCTGGCTGATGGTCGCCGCGACGGAGCTTTGGTAGGAACCGATCAGCGCCGTCACCTTCTCCTGTGTGATCAGCCGTTCGGCCTCCGCACGGCCCTTTTGCGGATCGCTCTGATGATCGGCGAAGACGAGGCGGATCTTGGCACCGCCCAGATGCGGCAAGCCGCCGCCCTTGCCCAGCGGCACGGGGAGGTCGTAGCTGCCATTGATCACCTCGGCGGCAGTCTCCAGCGCCATCTTGGCGTCGAGCCCGACCTGCGCGCCCGGTCCGGTCAGCGGATAGACGGCGCCGATCACGATCTCAGTCGGCGCCGCGTGCGCCACCCGGCCGTCGATCCCAAACGACACGACCCCAAACCAAACGGCCAATGCCAATACGACACCGACGGCCCCCGCCCTCGCCTTACCCCAACGTGCCATCTTTATTTTTTCCCCTAGCGCCCACGCCACGATATCGACTGAGCCGCCACATTGCCACGGGTCAAACCCCCGCCCTGATGCAGCCTCAATCTGCCAGAACCGTGCCACCGGCCCTGGATGCCGGCCTTATCAGCATTCCGACGCGCCGCGAACGATCCAGTTTCGGTCCACCTCACGCCAATGTTATCAGTACAGCAACCTCCGGCGCCTTATATGCGTAGCTTGAACGAGGGAAGCCAAACCGGTTTTCCCCCGATACCAAGATCATTCGCCTCACAGGACACGCGTCATGCTGATCGCCAAGCCCACCGACATAAAGCCGTCCGAGATCACATCGCGCTCGGCTTATCTCAATCGCCGGCGCTTTCTCTCGACCGCGATCGGTGCCGGCGCGATCGGCGCCGGCGCGCTGGGTGCCGGCCTCGCCACGCTGTCGGGCGAATCGGCCATGGCCGCCCCCCTGAACTTCACCAAGACCCCGCCGCTGCAGAGCGATGCGCTGACGCCGCTGAAGGACGTCACCACCTACAACAATTATTACGAGTTCGGCACGGACAAATCCGATCCGGCGGAGAATGCCGGCACGCTGAAACCCAAGCCCTGGACGGTCAAGGTCGATGGCGAGGTCGGCAAGCCGGCCGACTACGCGCTGGAGGACTTCCTGAAGCCCTATGCGCTGGAGGAGCGAGTCTACCGCCATCGCTGCGTCGAGGGCTGGTCGATGGTGATCCCCTGGGTAGGCTTCCCCCTGGCGAGCTTGATCAACCAAGTCGAGCCCACGTCCAAGGCCAAGTTCATCGAGTTCACGACCTTGGCCGACAAGGTGCAAATGCCCGGTCTGCGCCTGCCCTATCTGGACTGGCCCTATCGCGAAGGCCTGCGGCTGGACGAGGCGATGAACCCGCTCGCCATCCTCGCGGTCGGCCTGTATGGCGAGGACCTACCGAACCAGAACGGCGCGCCGCTGCGCCTCGTCGTGCCGTGGAAATACGGCTTCAAGGGTGCCAAATCGATCGTCCGCATCCGCTTTACCGAGACCCAGCCGCAGACCGCCTGGAACGTCGCCAACGCGCATGAATACGGCTTCTATTCCAACGTCAATCCGGAGGTCGACCATCCGCGCTGGAGCCAGTCACGGGAACGGCGGATCGGCGAATTCTCGCGCCGCCCGACGCTGATGTTCAACGGCTATGGCGATCAGGTGGCCAGCCTCTATACCGGCATGGACCTGCGGAAGAACTACTAGATCGATCAGCCGTCATGTCCAGCGAAATGGCACCCGTCCAACAGACCGGATCACTCCGCCAGTGGCTCCAATCCGCCCGCCCCCGGCTGATCTGGCTTGCCGTCTTTCTGATCTGCCTGGGGCCGCTCGCCAGCCTGATCTGGCGCTTCGAGACGGATCAGCTCGCCGCCGACCCGGTCGAGGACATCATCCGCACGACCGGCGATTGGGCAATCCGCTTCCTGGTCGCCGGCCTGTTAATCACGCCGCTGCGGCGCCTGTTCGGCTGGCACGGCCTTGCCCGGTTCCGCCGGATGATCGGGCTCTACGCGTTTTTCTACGTCGCCCTCCACCTGACGACCTATCTGGTGGTCGATCAGGGGCTGGATGGTCAGGCGATCCTGCACGACATCCTGAAGCGGCCTTACATCACCGTCGGCATGGCGACGGTGACCCTGTTGATCCCGCTCGCCGCCACATCGACCGATGCGATGACCCGCTGGCTGGGCGGGCAGCGCTGGCGGGCGCTGCATCGCCTGGTCTATCTCGCCGCCCTGCTGGGCGTCGTGCACTACTACCTGCTGGTGAAACTCAACATCACCTGGCCGGTGATCTACGGCGCGATCCTGCTCGCCGGTCTCGCCTGGCGCGTGAGGGAAGCCGCCACAAAGCCCAAACCCAAACGGCGCCCCGTCCGGCCGACGGCACCGGCGGGATAGATCACTCGCCCAGGGGATAGCGGCTCATCAGGTCTTGCTGACGGCGGAACAACCGCAACAAAGCGCACGGGCCGGTCGGCCGGAAGCCGCGCGCGCGATTCATCCGGCCGATCTCGAAGGCGAGGTCGAATTGCTCGAACAACGTCCGATACGCATCGAACAGTCGGGTGTTCTTGTCCCAGATATGCGTCGCCTCGCTGCCGGCGCCATTGACCTCGATGATCTTGAACCCCTCACCGCGCTTCAGCCCTGCCAGGGAGGAAAAGCGCACATCGAAGCGGCCGAAATAGAATTCCGGCAGCGCCCGCGCGATCCGGTCGAAGCAGGCGACCATCGCCGGCGTCACCTGCGCCGAGCCGTCGCGGAACACCGCCCCCTTGCAGTGGTTGCCGACGAACACCAGACGCACCGGCTGCCCAGCCGGCGGCACCTCGCCCAGTCGAGCGGCCAAGCGCGGCAGGTAGATCCGCAGCAGCAGCTTGGCGCGCCGGTCATTGGCGATCAATTGCCGCAGCGTCGAGCGGCCATCGCCAATCACCTCCGGAAAGTATTTCAGGGTCATCGAGATGATACGGCCGGTCGCCTCATCCGGACGGCGCGCATAGAAGATGCCCGCCTCGCCGTCGACATCGACCAATTCCTGCAGGACGACGCGCTCGCCCGCCGGAAACTCCCCTAGATAGGCCGCGAGAGCGGTGGCATCGCGCACCACGCGCACGCCGGTGCCCTTGCAGCCGATATCCGGCTTCGCCACGACCGGCAGCTCCAGCCCCGCTGCCCGCAAGCTGGACAGCGCTCGGGCCGTCAAGGATGTCGCCTCCCGCGCGGATGCCGTATCGAAGACGGGCGTATCCAGGACGATCGAACGGGCCACGTGGTCGGGAGCAGCCTTGTCCAGGACGGCCAGAATGGCGCTCTTCGACTCGCCGCAGAGCCCGCCGGCCTCGATCCCCGGATTGGCCAGCGTGGGCAGGGTGAGACCGCGATGGCGGATCGCCAGCATTACCCAACGGACGACGACCGGCAGGTAGAAAATCGATGCCGGCCAAAACTCGAACAGCGACAATTGCCGGTCCGTCAGCGGACGGCCAAGCCGCTGCGCCAAAGCTTCCGTGATGGATGCGCGCACTACGCCACCTCGGGCCGGAGCCGCGCGATAGCGCGGCCGATCAGGATGACGGCCAGTACCAGGCCGATCGCACTCGCCCAGCGCCACTCGCCGAGGTAGCGCAGCATCAGGTCGCCGAGCACCATCGAAACGGTGAACAGCAGCGACGTCCAAACCAGCGTGCCGATCACGACCAGACCGGCGAAGCGCCAGAACGGTACACCCAGATAGCCGCATGCCGTATAAGTGGGCAGGCGGAAACCCGGAAGGAAGCGGCTCGACAGCACCGCCACCCCCAATCGGCGCTGCAACCATTCCTTGGCCGGCAGCGTCTTGCGCCGGGGCATGAGCCGCCGGACCCAGCCGATGCGCGTCGATAATCGCCCAAGCCCGTAGAGACCAAAATCTCCCAGCGCGATGCCGGCATAGAGCGCGCCGAGGGCCAGCGCCGTCGATAGGGCACCCTCATCGACACGGAGGGCGGTCAAGACCGTCGCCGCATCTTCTAGAATGAACGTACCGATAACGATCATGATCGATTGCAGCACGGGATGGCCCGGCGCATCGTTCAACAGCGCGGTGAGCGCGGCGCCCATGCCTAGTGTCCTCTATCACCCGACCCGCGGCAGATCGGGTTTACCCCCATGCCACTTGAACGAGGAACACCAGGCGGCCGGAGATTGTTCCGGACGGGTTTGTGTCTACTCAGTCACCAGCGGCGGTGCCGTCACGGCGGGGATCGGCGGCGCCGATCCAGCCCGTTTTGCTCCGTTTCAGGAACGCCGTGCCGCTGTGGAGCAGGGTGACTTCGGCGGTGTGGCCGAGGGCCTGCAGCGGTTGAGCCAAGGACTGCATCGAGGTGCCCTGTTCCAACTCGACGACCTGCGGCTTCGCCGTCGACAGGTGGCCGGCCGCCGCCGCTTCGGCCGGGCTACGATCGCGGGCCAACAGGTCCACCAGGTTCTGCGCCACATAATCGACAATCTCGCCGCCGCCCGCCGACCCACCGACCAAGATCGGATCGCCGGCCGCGTCGAAGGCGATGGTCGGCGTCATCGAGGTGGCCGGCCGTTTGTCCGGGGCGAGCCCATTGGCCGATTTACCGCTCGGGGGCGTCGGCGCGAAATTGATCATGGCATCGTTCAGGATGAAGCCGTCGACCACGATATGCGACCCGAAATTCAGGTTGACCGTCGTGGTCATCGACAGCGTGTTGCCGAACCGGTCGACGACGGCGATCTGGCTGGTGGACGGCAGGAATTCGTGGGTATCGGGCACCAGCGACGCGGTAGCAGGACCACCCAGCGCGCCGGCTTCGACCACCGTCAGCGCCGCGTTCGGCTTCACCAGCGCCGCGCGCCGATCGAGATAGGCGGGATCGAGCAGCCCGCCGATAGGCACCTGCACCTGATCCGGATCGCCGACATATTTCTGCCGGTCCGCCTCGGCGAGCCGCCCGGCCTCGACATAGAGATGCGCCACCGAGGCCCTGTCGAGGGCGTATTCCTTGTTGGCGGTGCGCTCGAAAGTGCCGAGCAGCTCCAGCATGGCGACGCCGCCGAAGGATGGCGGGCCCATCGTGCAGACCTTGTAGGTGACGAAGCCGCCGCAGAGCGGCGGGCGCTCGACGCTGCGATAGCTTGCGAGATCGGCCGTGGTCATCAGACCCGGCCGCGCCGAGCCCTCGACGGCGGTCACGATATCGCTGGCGATCTTGCCCTTGTAGAACGCATCCGGACCTTCGCTGGCGATCCGCCGGAGAACCCGGCCGAGCTCCGGGTTGCGGACGATCGTGCCCTCCGGCACCACTTTGCCGTTCGGTGCGAAATAGAGCGGCACCAGGGCGGGATAATCGCGATAGGCCGTGTCCGACGCCAACAGCGTGTGCAGGTAACGCGGCATCTGGAAGCCCTGTTCGGCGGCGACGATCGCCGGGTCGAACAACTTGGCCCAGGCGAGCTTGCCGCGCTTTTCATGCAGGTCCCAGAGCACCCGGAGCGTGCCGGGCACGCCGACCGAAAGCCCGCCATGCCGGCGTGCCGCCTCCGGCAGTTCGCGACCGTCGATATCCCGCTCGATCGACGCCGGCACGCCGTGAGAGGCCCGCGCGAGACCGTCATAGGTCGCGAGCTTCTTGCCCGCCCCATCCCAATCGACCACCAGGCTGCCGCCACCCAGCCCCGAACTCTGCGGCTCGACCACGCCCAGCACCATCTGCGTCGCGATCGCCGCGTCGACCGCTGAGCCGCCTTGCTTCAGCATGTCCAACCCGGCCTGGGCGGCCAGCGGATTCGCCGCGGCGACAATCTCGGTCGACGGCCGATGGGCGACGCCGAAACCGGCGCATCCGCCCAGCAACAGCAGACCGGCCAAGGTCGTGCCGCGGGCGAGGACCGCGGGACGGCCGGGCATGACGAATTTTCGCAGATGGGTCACGGAAAAGAGGCCAGCGACCGGTAGCATTCTGATACTCCAGGAATGATTTGCGGCGTCCGAGCTTTGCGGCTGCATGGCCGGCGCCCTCTTAGTTAACGCGATCTTGTTGAATGATTGCGGCGGTCCGGAGGCATAGCGTGTGTTGCCACAGGCATCAACGATTGGTTAGGGGAATGGTCCCGAGATGGTTAAGGCGGCTATCGTAATAACGCCAGAAAATGGCTGGTATCCTCGATTTCCGCCGCGACGTGCCGGAGGCGCTTCGTCGCCTCGGCATCCTCGCCCCAGCGCTCGATCTGAAAAGTCTCGTCCAGGGTGGCGAGATCGAAGGCGTCGCCGGCGCTGATGCGCTGGTCGAGTAGCGCCAGAGACAGAACGAGCGAACCACAGTTCGCGGTCAGCACCGTGACCGCCGTCAGGGTGAAATCGTCGAGCGTCCGCAGCACGCCGCGCAACGCCTCCAGCGTCTCCGGCGGCTGGGCCACCGGCACGATGCCGGAGGTCACGACCAGCGGCGCATCGAAACGCAGCATCAGCCAGTCGATCAGCGGCTGCCAGGATGCCGCCTCCCGTGCCGCGAGCTCGGGCGAGGTATCGGCGCGATAGCAGACGAGATCGCTGCCGGCATAGCCAACCGCTTCCTCGATGACCGGCCCGCGCAGTACCGCGACCCGATCGATCGCGGTACTGGCCAACCGGGTCAGCGGCATGCGCTCGGGCTTGATCGTCTCTTCCTGCGCCTGCCACTCCGCCGCGATCGCCTCGGCCAAGCCGATATTGGGCAAGATCAGGCGGTGCTTGGCGGGGGTGCGCAGCGGCTTACCGTCCAGCGCCACGCCGAAGCCATCGGCATCCTCGGTGACCGCCACCGCCGTATAGAACCGCTTCATGGCCAGGCGACTATCCCAGATCCAGGGCGGCGAAAGGATCCTCGTCAGTCTCGGTATCGAAGCCGAAGAACCGCCAGGTATCCGCCATATGCGGCGGCAAGGGGGCGGTCACGACGACCGGCCGGCCGCCACCCGGACGCGGCACCACGATACTGTGCGCGTGGAGATGCAGCTTGCGCACGTGATCGAGCCCCGGCAGGTGCTCGGGCACCCCGCCATACTTACCGTCGCCCAGGATCGGCGTGCCGATCTCGGCGGCATGGACACGCAATTGGTGGGTCCGCCCGGTTACCGGCAGCATCGCCAGCCACGCGATCTTGCCGCCGGCATGCTCGACCACGCTGTAATAGGTCACCGCCGATTTGCCGTCCTCGGCATCCGCCACGACCTTGTCGCGCGGTCCATCCGTGGCCTTGCCGATGGCGAGATCGATCCGGCCCTGGCGCGGCTTCGGCACGCCCACGGTAAGCGCCCAATAGGTCTTGCGCGTGGTCTTTTCCCGGAACGCCTGGGTCAGCCAGGTGGCGGCTTTGAGGTTGCGGGCGAGCAGCAACACGCCGCTGGTATCCTTGTCCAGCCGATGCACCAGGCGCGGCCGCTCCGCCGCGTCGAAGCGCAAGGCGTCGAGCAACCCGTCGACATGCTTGTCGGTATTGGTGCCGCCCTGCACGGCGAGACCCGGCGGCTTGTTGATCGCAATCATGTCCTGATCGCGGTACAGCACACAGGCGCGCAACGCATCGATATCGGATTGCCGGGGAGCGCGGGGGGCGGGCGTATAGCTCGGCGGCGCCTCGCTGATGAAATCCATCGGCGGCACGCGCACGGTCTGCCCGGCGGCCAAGCGCGTCGCCGCCTTGACCCGGCCACCATCGACCCGGACCTGACCGGTCCGCAGCAGCTTTTCCAGATGACCATGGGTCAGCCCCGGATAGAGACGCTTGAACCAGCGATCCACCCGTGTGTCGGCCTCGTCCGGTTTCACCTCGACCAGCCTGACGCCATGGCCGATCGTCACAGCCGGGGTGGCGTCGGGTTGTTCAGGTCGCATCGTCGACCTCCTGCTGTTTGCGGCGCAAGCGGTCCCAGTAATCCAGGCGCTTGCGAATGTCGCGTTCGAAGCCTCGATCGACAGGGTTGTAGAACACCTGTCGGCCGATCTCCTCGGGGAAATAATCCTGACCCGAGAAGCCATCCTCGGTATCCGGGTCGTAACGATAGCCGGCCGCGTAGCCCTGTTCGCGCATCAGCTTGGTCGGCGCGTTCAGGATGTGCTTGGGCGGCATCAGGGAGCCGGTCGCCTTGGCCGATTTCGTCGCGGCGGCGATCGCCCGATAGATGCCTACCGATTTCGGCGCGGTCGCCAGATAGACCACCGCCTGAACAATCGCCAACTCTCCCTCGGGCGAGCCCAACCGGTCATAGGCGTCCCAAGCGGCGAGCGCCTGGACCAGCGCCTGCGGGTCGGCGAGACCGATATCCTCGCTGGCGAAGCGGACCAGTCGGCGGACGATGTAGAGCGGATCCTCGCCACCGGCCAGCATCCTCGCCAGCCAATACAGCGACGCATCGGGATCGGAACCACGCATCGATTTGTGCAGGGCGCTGATCAGGTTGTAATGCCCCTCCTGCGCCTTGTCATAAAGCGGCGCGCGGCGCTGCACGGTCGCGGCGAGGGCCGTGGTATCGAGCGGCGGCGTATCCGGCGGCAGCGTCGCCAATTCCTCCACCAGGTTCAGCAGGTAGCGGCCATCGCCATCGGCGAGGGCGCGCAGCGCCGAGCGGGCATCGCCGTCGAGCGGCAAGGCGTGTCCCAGCTCCGTCTCGGCGCGGGTTAGCAAGGTGTCGAGGCTGGCCTCGTCCAGCCGCTTCAACACGAAGACCTGCGCGCGCGAGAGCAAGGCGCCGTTGAGCTCGAAGGATGGATTCTCGGTGGTGGCACCGATCAGCACGACCGTGCCGTCCTCGACATAGGGCAGGAAGCCGTCCTGCTGGGCACGGTTGAAGCGATGGATCTCGTCGATGAAAAGCAGCGTGCCGCGGCCGGCGACCCGGCGCTGCTTCGCCGCCTCGAACACGCGACGCAGATCGGCGACACCGGAAAACACGGCGGAGAGCGGCTCGAAGGCGAGGTCGGTCTGATCGGCGAGCAGCCGCGCGATCGTCGTCTTGCCGCAACCGGGCGGGCCCCACAGCACCATGGAGGAGAGCCGCCGCGCGGCCACCATCCGGCCGATCGGAGCGATGGGCGCCAAGAGATGATCCTGGCCGACGACCTCCGCCAGGTGTTTCGGCCGTAGCCGGTCGGCGAGCGGCCGCGGAGCATCGGCTTCAAACAGGCTTTTCATCTCGGTACCCGGGCACTCCCCATCGCCCCGCATCCTCCCGCCGGCAAGCCGAGCGCGCAAATGAAAAGGGGCCGCGCAGCGCGCAGCCCCTATTCTTAACCCTCGGGCGTCAGACGGTTCAGGCGGCCTCGGCTTCGGCCGCGTCGAGCTGGCCGCTATCCTGGCCCTTGGCGTCGACGTCGCGATCCATCAGCTCGATCACCGCCATCGCCGCCATGTCGCCATGACGGAAGCCCGCCTTGAGAATCCGGATATAGCCACCCTGCCGGGTGCTGTACCGAGTGGCCAAGGTCGTGAACAGCTTCTCGGTCACCTTGGTGTCCTGCAGCATCGACAGCGCCTGGCGCCGGCAATGCAGGCCACCACGCTTGCCCAAGGTGATCAGCTTTTCGACGATCGGACGCAAATCCTTCGCCTTCGGCAGGGTCGTGGTGATCTGCTCGTGCTTCAGCAACGCCGCCGCCATGTTGTCGAACATGGCCTTGCGGTGTGACGAGGTGCGGCTGAACTTCCGACCGCTCATTCCGTGACGCATGACTTACTCCATCCCAATCCGCCGGCGTCCTCGCGACGCTGGCAACAAGCGTGTTTCCAGCAACGGCTAGTACGGCTCTTCGAGCCGCTTCGCCAATTCCTCGATATTCTCGGGCGGCCAGTTGCTGATTTCCATGCCGAGATGCAGGCCCATATGGCTCAGCACCTCCTTGATCTCGTTCAGCGACTTGCGGCCGAAATTCGGCGTGCGAAGCATTTCCGCTTCGCTCTTCTGAACCAGGTCGCCGATATAGACGATGTTGTCGTTCTTCAGGCAATTCGCCGACCGAACCGACAATTCCAGCTCGTCGACCTTGCGCAGCAGGTTCTTGTTGAACGGCAGCTCCGACGGACGTGCCTCGTCGCTGGCGGCGCGCGGCTCGTCGAAGTTGATGAACAGCTGCAACTGGTCCTGCAGGATACGCGCGGCCAAGGCCACCGCGTCATCCGGCGTCACGGCGCCGTTGGTCTCGATCTGCATCGACAGACGGTCGTAATCGGTGACCTGCCCGACACGGGTATTGTCGACCTTATAGGTGCATTTGCGAACCGGGCTGAACAGCGCATCGACCGGGATCAGGCCGATCGGCGCGTCCTCGGGCCGGTTCTGCGTCGCGGCGACATAGCCCTTGCCGGTCTCCACGGTGAATTCCATGACGATCTTGGCGCCCTGGTCCAGCGTGCAGATGACCAGATTCGGGTTCATCACCTCGATATCGTGGCCGGTCTCGATCTGACCGGCGCGAACTTCGCCCGGGCCGGTCGCGCGCAGCCGCATGCGCTTCGGGCCGTCGCCGCCCATGCGCAGGCCCATGCCCTTGATGTTCAGGACGATGTCGGTGACATCTTCCAGCACGCCGGGGATCGACGAGAACTCGTGCAGCACGCCTTCGATCTGCACCGACGTGACAGCGGCGCCTTGCAGCGAGGAGAGCAAGACCCGGCGCAGCGCGTTGCCGAGCGTCAGGCCGAAACCACGCTCCAACGGCTCCGCAACCACGACAGCGACGCGCGCCGGATCATCGCCCGGCTCGACTTGCAGCTGCTTCGGCTTGATGAGTGCTTGCCAGTTTTTCTGAATCACGGGATGAACCTCATGCCGAACGGTGCTGTCTTCGATAACGCGAATCCAACAACCGACTGACCGCTTAGAGTTAAGACATCTTGTCGCAGATGCCGAAATGTCCGAGTCTGTCGGGCCGGTTTCCCGGCCCGCTGGTGTATCCGACCAACCTGAAGCCGACGGGCCTCAGACCCGGCGGCGCTTGGGCGGGCGGCAGCCATTATGCGGGATCGAGGTCACGTCGCGGATCGACGAGACGGCGAAACCCACGGCCTGCAACGCGCGCAACGCCGATTCACGCCCCGAACCCGGGCCCTTCACCTCGATCTCCAAGGTGCGCATGCCGTGCTCCATCGCCTTGCGGCCGGCGTCTTCCGCGGCCATCTGGGCGGCATACGGCGTCGACTTGCGCGAGCCCTTGAAGCCCTGAGCCCCCGACGACGACCAGGCGATCGTGTTGCCCTGAGCATCGGTGATGGTGACCACCGTATTGTTGAACGACGCGTTCACATGAGCGACGCCGGAAGTGATGTTCTTGCGCTCACGACGACGAATGCGTGGCGCTGCAGCTGCGGGTTTGGCCATGGCCGATCCTTAGTGAATGAAATGCGCCGGTTATTTCTTCTTACCGGCGATGGGTCGGGCCGGCCCCTTGCGGGTGCGCGCATTGGTATGCGTGCGCTGCCCACGAACCGGCAGGCCCTTGCGGTGCCGCAGCCCGCGATAGCAACCAAGATCCATCAAACGCTTGATGTTCATGGAGACGGTACGACGCAGGTCGCCCTCAACCGTGTAGTCACGGTCAATGAGCTCGCGAATCCGCAAGACTTCGTCGTCGGTCAATTCATGAACCCGTCGCTCCGTCGGGATACCGACCTGCTCACAAATTTGTCCGGCTTTGGTACGACCAATGCCATGAATGTAAGTAAGGCCGATGGCGACACGCTTTTGGTTCGGAATGTTGACGCCAGCAATACGCGCCACGCTACCTCTCTTGGTCGAAAAAATGACAACACGATCGATCGGCCATCGGCGGATCGACTGCGGCCGCGCAGTATATGAATTTCGCTTAACCGGTCAATGGTAAACCATCATGCGCGACACAGATACCGGTCATCGCGTCTCCATTCAAGCGAATGGCATCCCCTTAGGACACCGCACCGCTTAGAACCTCTTCGATCTGTCGCGACACCTCGTCCATCTCCGCCATGCCGTCGACTTGGCTCAAGATGCCGCGATCGCGGTAGTAGGGCAGGATCGGCTTGGTCTGCGCGTGATAAGCCGCGAGGCGCGCATGCACCGTCTCGGCATTGTCATCGGCGCGCCGGACGAACTCGGTCGAGCCGCAGACATCGCACACCCCGGCCAGCTTTGTCGGCTTGAAGCGGTCATGATAGCCCTGGCCGCATTTGGCACAGGTGAACCGACCGGTGATCCGCTCGATCAACGCCGATTCCTGAACCTCCATCTCGATCACATGGGCAAGATCGAGCTGCTTGCCGGCCAGCATGTGATCGAGGGCCTCAGCCTGCCGCACGGTGCGCGGAAAGCCATCCAGAATGAAGCCACCGGCGCAGTCCGGCTGGTCGATCCGCTCGGCGATCATCTCGATGATCATCTCGTCCGGCACCAGATGCCCCGCATCCATCACCGGCTTCGCCCGCAGGCCGACCGGAGTGCCGGCCTTGACCGCCGCGCGCAACATGTCGCCAGTCGACAGTTGCAGGAGCCCACGGCTCTCCTCCAGCCGCTTGGCCTGCGTTCCTTTTCCTGCACCGGGCGGGCCCAGCAGGATGATGTTCATCGATCTCGCCTCCCGCGCAGCTTGGACTTCTTGATCAGCCCCTCATATTGATGGGCCAAGAGATGAGAATGGATTTGCGCCACCGTGTCCATGGTCACGCTCACCACGATCAAGAGACTGGTGCCGCCGAAGTAGAACGGCACCTGATATTCGGAGATCAAAATCTCCGGCAGGATGCAGACGATCGACAGATACGCGGCGCCGATGACGGTCAGCCGGGTCAGCACGTAATCCAGATAATCCGAGGTGTTCTTGCCCGGCCGGATACCCGGAATGAAACCGCCATACTTCTTGAGATTGTCGGCGGTCTCGATCGGATTGAAGACGATCGCGGTATAGAAGAACGAGAAGAACACGATCAGGGCGATATAGAGCGCCATATAGAGCGGCTTGCCGTGCGCCACATAGCTCGCGATCGTGCCGAGCCAGCCGCGCCAGCCCGCCTGATCGGCATTGGCCAGCTGGAAGCTCGCGACCGTGGCCGGCAGCAGCAGCAGGGAGGACGCGAAGATCGGAGGGATGACGCCGGCGGTGTTCATCTTCAGCGGCAGGTGCGACGCTTCGCCACCGAACATCTTATTGCCGACCTGGCGCTTGGGGTACTGCACCAGCAGGCGCCGCTGCGCCCGCTCCATGAACACGATGAACGCGATCACGAGGACCGACATCGCCAGCAGAACGAGCACGAGCAGCCACGAGATCGCTCCCGTGCGGCTCAACTCCAGCGTCGAGGCGAGGGCGTGCGGCAGGTTGGCGACGATGCCGGCGAAGATGATCAGCGAGATGCCGTTGCCGACACCGCGGGCGGTGATCTGCTCGCCCAGCCACATCAGAAATACCGTACCGCCGGTCAAGGTGATCATGGTCACCAGCCGGAATGGCAGGCCCGGCTCCAGCACCGCCGACACATTGCCGGCGCGCAAGCCTTCCAGCCCAACCGCGATGCCGTAAGCCTGCACCAAGGCGAGGACCAGGGTGCCGTAGCGGGTGTACTGGTTCAGCAGCTTGCGGCCGCTTTCGCCTTCCTTCTTCAAGGTCTCCAGCGTCGGCGAGACGGCGGTCAGCAGTTGGACGATAATCGAGGCGGAAATATACGGCGTGATGTTGAGCGCCAGGATGGTCATCCGGCCGAGCGCGCCGCCCGAGAACATGTCGAAGATGCCGAGGATGCCCCCGGAATTCTGCGAGAAGATCTGCTGCAGGGCCGTGGGATCGATGCCCGGGATCGGAATATAGGTTCCCAGGCGGTAGACGATGAGCGCCGCCAGGGTGAACCAAATGCGACTCTTAAGCTCGGTCGCCTTGGCGAAGGCGCCAAAGTTGATGTTCGAGGCGAGTTGTTCGGCGGCAGACGCCATGGTTCAGCGGTCCCTCGGCGGAATAGTCCGGACCTTGCGAACCGGTCCGGAAAGACGAGAGATCAGGCGACGTCTCGCCCGATCAGTCGGCGGCGGGGGTCTCGGCCTTGGGGGTCTCGCCCTTCGGGGCCGCGACCACGACGGTGCCGCCGAGCGCCTCGACCGCCGCGATGGCTGCCTTCGACGCGCCGACGACCTCGATGGTCAGCTTGGCCTTCAGCACACCCTTGGCGAGCAGACGCACACCATGGTCCAGCTTGCTCAGCATGCCCGCGGCGATCAACGACGCGCCACTGACCGTGTCGCCTTCCTTGATCTTGCCAGACTCGATCGCCGCCTGCAGCCGACCCAGGTTGATCACCTGGTAGGGCACCCGCGAGACATTGTGGAAGCCGCGCTTTGGCAGACGACGATGCAGAGGGGTCTGACCGCCTTCGAAGCCGTTGATCGCGACACCACTGCGCGCCGTCTGGCCCTTGCCACCACGCCCGGAGGTCTTACCCTTGCCCGAGCCGATGCCGCGGCCGATCCGCTTGTACTTGTAATGCGCGCCGGGATTATCGGCGATCTCGTTGAGCTTCATGGTCGTCGTCCCCAACCCTTGGCGCCCATCAGTGGACCAAGGCAAATCATATCATGTCAAACCAGCCCTAGTTCAAACTAGTGATAGTTCTAACTAGCGCTATTCCGCGCTGTCGACGCGCACCAGATGATGCACCTTGACGAGCATGCCGCGCACCGAAGGCGTATCCTCCAGCACCCGGCTGCGGTTGATCTTGTCGAGCCCGAGGCCCTTGAGCGTTGCCTGCTGGCTCTTCTCGCGGCCGATCGGGCTGCCGATCTGCGTCACGCGCAGGGTTTTCTTGTCGGTCATGTCGATTACTCCCGGCCTCTTAGTCTCAGGCGTCAGCGCCGGCGTCGCGCTTGCCGAGCAGATCGCTGACCTTCTTGCCTCGACGGGTGGCGACTGCCCGCGGGCTGGTCACCCGGGCCAGCGCTTCGAAAGTCGCACGAATCATGTTGTGCGGATTGGACGTGCCAATCGACTTCGCAACCACGTCCTGGATGCCCAGCGCTTCGAAGATCGCGCGCATCGGACCGCCGGCGATGATACCGGTACCCTGCGGAGCGGCGCGAACCACGACATTACCGGCGCCGTAATGGCCATGGATGTCGTGATGCAGCGTCCGCCCCTCGCGCAGCGGCACGCGGATCATGCCCTTGCGGGCCGCATCCGTCGCCTTGCGGATCGCCTCGGGCACCTCACGCGCCTTGCCGGTGCCGTGGCCGACCCGGCCCTTGCTGTCGCCGACGATCACGATAGCGGCGAAACCGAACCGCCGGCCGCCCTTGACGACCTTGGCGACACGGTTGATGCCGACCAGCTTTTCGACGAGTTCCGATTCCTCGCGATCACGCGGCTGTCGATTGCCGTCGCGGCCGCCCCGTCCCTCGCCTGGTGCTCGTGCCATTATCTAGGCCCTTCTCAAAACGCGAGCCCGCATCCCGCGGACCAACTCGATTAAAATGCCAAGCCGCCTTCGCGGGCAGCGTCGGCGAGGGCCTTGACCCTGCCGTGGAACAGATACCCGCCCCGGTCGAACACCACTGTGGTGATGCCCGCCACGACCGCCCGCTCAGCCAGCAACTTGCCGACCGCGGCCGCCGCATCCTTGTCGGCGCCGGACTTGTGGCCTTCCTTGAGCGTCTTTTCGAGGCTCGAGGCGGCCACAAGGGTCTTGCCGGCGGTGTCGTCGATCACTTGGGCATAGATGTGCTTGCCCGAGCGGAAGATCGACAACCGCAGACGATCGCCGGCGGCTTTGCGCAGCCGGGTCCGGACACGCTCCTTCCGGCGCAGGAAAAGCTCTTTGGAGTTCAGCATCTCGAAGCTCCTTACTTCTTCTTGCCTTCTTTACGCCGGATCGTCTCGGTCGAGTACTTGACACCCTTGCCCTTGTAGGGCTCCGGCTTACGGAACTCGCGGATCTTGGCAGCGATCTGCCCGACGCGTTGTTTATCGGCGCCCGAAATGATGATCGATGTCGGCTTGTCGCAGACGATCTTCACGTCATCCGGAATGGGGAAATCGATGTCGTGGCTATAGCCCAGCTGCAGGTTCAGGTTCTTGCCCTGCACCGCCGCGCGATAGCCGACACCGTTGATCTCGAGGTTGACGGAAAAGCCGGTCGAGACACCGGTCACCATATTCGCGACCAAGCTGCGCGTCGTACCCCAGAGGGTACGCGCCTGCTTGGTCTCGGCGACCGGCTTGATCCAGACCTTGCCGTCTTCCAGCGAGGCGGTAACGTCGCTCGCCAAGGCGAGGCTGAGCGCGCCGAGTTTGCCCTTCGCGGTCAGCATCTGACCGGCGATCTGCACATCGACGCCGCTCGGCACGGCGACGGGGTATTTACCAATGCGCGACATGGCAGGTCCTCAGAACACCCGGCAAAGCACTTCGCCGCCGACATTGGCTGCGCGCGCTTCGTTATCCGACATGACCCCGCGCGGGGTCGACAGAATGGCGATGCCGAGGCCGTTATAGACCCGCGGCAGGTCATTGATCTTGGAATAGATGCGCCGACCCGGCTTGGAGACGCGACTGATCTCCTTGATCACCGGCTCGCCATCCAGATACTTCAGCTCGATGGTGAACTGGGTAACGCCCGGCCGCACGTCGTTCTTGGAAAAGCCGCGGATATAGCCTTCGCGACGCAGAACCTCGAGCACATTGGCCCGGATCCGCGACGCCGGCGAAATCACGCTGTTGGATTTCTGCCGCTGTCCATTCCGGATGCGGGTCAGCATATCCCCCAAGGGATCGCTCATCGTCATTCCCTTGTCTCCCTTACCAGCTCGACTTGACCATGCCAGGAATCTGGCCGGTCGAAGCGAGTTCGCGCAAAGCGATGCGCGAGAGCTTGAATTTGCGGTAGACGGAACGCGGACGTCCGGTCAGCTCGCAGCGATTGCGGATCCGCGTCGACGAGGCGTTGCGCGGCAGCTCAGCAAGCCGAAGCTGCGCGATGAAGCGCTCCTCCGGGTTGGACTGCCGGTCATTCGCGACCGCCTTCAGCCGGGCGCGCTTCGCGGCCATCTTCTGGACGAGTTGCGTACGCTTCCGGTTCTTGTCGATGGCACTGGTCTTAGCCATGGTTCTGCCTCCCGCCGCTCAGTTCGCAAACGGCATTTGGAAACCCTTGAGAAGCGCCTTGGCTTCCTCATCGGTCTTCGCCGTTGTCACGATCACGATATCCATGCCCCGGATCGCATCGACCTTGTCGTAGTCGATCTCGGGAAACACGAGCTGCTCTTTCAGGCCCAGGGCATAATTGCCGCGGCCGTCGAAGCTTTTCACCGGCACGCCGCGGAAATCGCGGACGCGCGGCAGAGCCACAGTGATCAGGCGGTCCAAAAACTCGTACATGCGCTGGCGCCGCAGGGTCACCTTGCAGCCGATCGGCATGTTCTCACGCAGCTTGAAGGTCGCGATCGACTGCTTGGCCTTGGTCACGACCGGACGCTGACCGGCGATCGCGGTGAGGTCGCTGACCGCCGCGTCGACCTTCTTGCCGTCCTGCACGGCTTCGCCGACACCGATATTGATGACGATCTTTTCCAGACGCGGCACTTGCATCGAGTTCTTGTAGCCAAATTCTTGCATCAGCGACGGCTTCACCGTCGTGTCGTAATGCTCGCGAAAGCGGGTCATGGTCGAAATCCTCAGACGTCAAGGATCTCGCCGGACCGCTTTGCGAAGCGGACCTTGCGATCACCATCGATGATTTTGAAACCGACACGGGTCGGCTTCTGCGACGTGGGGTCGATATGGGCGACGTTGGAGACGTGGATCGTCGCTTCCTTCTCGATGATCCCGCCAGCCTGGGTGCCGCTCGGTCGTGTATGGCGCTTCACCATATTCACGCCCTGCACCACCAGCCGCTCTTCCTTGGGAATGACGCGCAGCACTTCGCCCGTCTTCCCCTTGTCGCTGCCGGAAATGACGACGACCTTGTCGCCCTTCTTGATCTTGAACTTGACCATGTCAGAGCACCTCCGGCGCCAGCGAGACGATCTTCATGAACTTCTTGGCGCGCAGCTCACGGGTCACCGGCCCAAAGATGCGCGTGCCGATCGGCTCACCCTGCTTGTTGATGAGCACGGCGGCATTTCGGTCGAACCGGATCGAGCTGCCATCGACGCGCCGGATCTCCTTGGCGGTGCGTACGATTACGGCGCGATGCACGTCGCCTTTCTTGACGCGGCCACGGGGGATCGCTTCCTTGACCGAGACGACGATGACATCGCCGACGATCGCGGTCTTACGCTTCGATCCGCCCAGCACCTTGATGCACTGCACGCGGCGCGCGCCGGAATTGTCGGCGACGTCCAGGTTGGTTTGCATCTGGATCATGGTATCAGGCTCCCGTCGGGGCGGCGGCGCCCGAATTCTTTATATCGGCCTGCCCGTCCAGCAGCACGACCCAGGTCTTGCGCTTGGAGATCGGACGACATTCCTGGATCCGCACCAGATCGCCGACCTTATGGGCATTCTGTTCGTCATGCGCCGCGTACTTCTTCGAGCGCGTGATGAACTTCTTATAGACCGGGTGCATGACGCGGCGTTCGACGCGCACGACGATCGTCTTGTCGCTGGCGTCGCTCACGACGAGCCCTTGCAGTATCCGCTTCGGCATCTCTTCTACTCCTACGACGCCGCGCCAGCGGCGGACCGCTGGTTGATGACCGTCTTGATGCGCGCGATATCGCGGCGCACCTGCCTCACCCGCGCGGTGTTCTCCAGCTGACCACTGGCCCGCTGAAAGCGCAGATTGAACTGCTCCTTCTTCAGGGCCACCAGCTCGGTGGTCAATTCGTCAGGCGTCTTCGCCCTTACATCGGCTGCCTTCATGGCTACGCGCCCTCCTCACCCAAGCGCTGGACGAAGCGCGTGCTGATCGGCAGCTTGGCCGCGCCCAGGTCGAACGCCTCCTTGGCGATCGCCGCCGGGACGCCGTCCATCTCAAACATGATCCGGCCGGGCTTCACCCGGCAGACCCAAAACTCCGGCGAGCCCTTGCCCGAGCCCATGCGAACTTCGGCGGGCTTCGTCGAGACCGGCACATCCGGAAAAATCCGGATCCAGACACGACCGACACGCTTGATGTGCCGCGTGATGGCACGGCGCGCGGCCTCGATCTGGCGCGCGGAGACGCGACCGGGCTCAACGGCCTTCAAGCCATACGCGCCGAAGTTCAGCGTCGTACCGCCTTTCGCCAAGCCGTGAATGCGTCCTTTGAACGCCTTCCGGAATTTGGTCCGCTTTGGACTAAGCATTGGTCATCGGCCTCTTCAACAACATCCTCTGGCCAGTAGGGCGCCCGATCGGCGCCCCATGGCCTGCCTCATTTCTTGTCCGCTTAAGCGCGGGCCCGGGTGGTTCTAGGTGCGAGCACCACGGGGGCCACGGTCCGGACGGTCGCCCCGCTCCTGACGCTCCCCGGTGCTCGGACCGCCGGCCTGCTGCTCGGCCCGGCGATCCTGCGCCATCGGGTCGTGCGCCAGGATCTCGCCCTTGAACACCCAAACCTTGACGCCACAGGTGCCGTAAGTGGTCTTCGCCGTACCGACACCGTAATCGACCTCGGCGCGCAGCGTGTGCAACGGCACCCGCCCTTCGCGATACCACTCCATGCGGGCGATTTCCGCGCCGCCCAGACGGCCGGAGCAATTGATCCGGATGCCCTGGGCGCCAAGGCGCATCGCCGATTGCACGGCGCGCTTCATCGCCCGGCGGAACGCGACGCGGCGCTCCAGCTGCTGGGCGATACCGTCGGCGATCAGCTTCGCATCGATTTCCGGCTTGCGGATCTCGAGGATGTTCAGGCTGACCTCGCTGCCGGTCATCTTGCCGATTTCCTGGCGCAGCTTCTCGATATCCGCGCCCTTCTTACCGATGACGACGCCAGGCCGCGCGGTGTGGATCGTGACCCGCGCCTTCTTGGCGGCGCGCTCGATCACCACGCGGCTGATGCCCGCCTGGTTGAGGCGCGTCATCAAATAATTGCGCAGCTTCAGGTCTTCATGCAGCAGCTTGCCGTAATCCTTGCGGGCGAACCAGCGGCTGTCCCAGGTGCGGTTGATGCCAAGCCGCAACCCGATTGGATTGATCTTTTGACCCATTATGCCTGCTCCTCGGCCCGCTCGCGCACGACGACCGTGAGGTTGCTGAACCACTTCTCGACGCGCGCCGACCGGCCACGCCCCCGGGTGTGCAGCCGCTTCATCACCAAGCCGCGACCGACCGTCGCCTCCTTGACGTAGAGCTTGTCCACGTCGAGCTGGTGGTTGTTCTCCGCGTTGGCGATCGCCGATTGCAGCGCCTTCTTCACGTCGGCGGCGATCCGGCGCTTGGAAAAGGTCAGCTCGGCCAACGCCGTGCTGGCCGCCTTGCCGCGGATCAGCTGCGCCAGCAGATTGAGCTTGCGCGGGCTGACGCGCAGCGACTTCACATAGACCATGGCCTCGGTCTCTTCGACCCGGCGCGGTGCCGATGGCTTGCTCATCGCCTAGCCCCTCTTCGCTTTCTTGTCCGCGGCATGGCCGTAGAACGTCCGCGTCGGCGCGAATTCGCCCAGCTTATGGCCGACCATGTTCTCGGTCACCAGCACGGGGATGAACTTGTGCCCATTATAGACGCCAAAGGTAACGCCGACGAATTGCGGGAAGATGGTCGAGCGACGGGACCATGTCTTGATGATCTCGTTGCGACCCGAGCCACGGGTCTTCTCCGCCTTTTTCAACAGGTAACCGTCGACAAACGGTCCCTTCCATACGGAACGTGCCACGACTGGTCTCCGTTATTTCTTGTTGCGACGGCGCACGATGAGCGCGTCGGTCGCCTTGTTGTGGCGGGTCTTCTTGCCTTTGGTCGGCTTGCCCCAGGGCGTCACCGGATGACGGCCGCCCGAGGTGCGGCCTTCGCCGCCGCCATGCGGATGGTCGATCGGGTTCATGGCAACGCCGCGAACCGCCGGCTTGCGGCCGAGCCAGCGATTACGGCCGGCCTTGCCGATATTGATGTTCTTCTGGTCCGGGTTGGACACGGCACCGACGGTGGCCATGCACTCCGCCCGCACCATGCGCACCTCGCCCGAAGTCAGGCGCAGCAGGGCGTAACCCTGATCGCGGCCGACCAGCTGGGCATAGGTGCCGCCGGCGCGCGCCATCTGGCCGCCTTTGCCCGGCTTCATCTCCACATTGTGGATGATCGTGCCGACCGGCATGTTCTTCATCGGCATCGCATTGCCGGGTTTCACGTCGACCCGGTCGCCGGCGACCACTTGATCGCCGACCTTGATGCGCTGCGGCGCCAGGATATAGGACAACTCGCCGTCCTCATACCGCACCAGGGCGATGAACGCGGTCCGGTTCGGATCGTACTCCAGCCGCTCGACCGTCGCCGCCATGTCAAGTTTGGTGCGCTTGAAATCGACCATGCGATAGCGGCGCTTATGCCCGCCGCCGCGATAGCGCAGCGTGATCCGGCCGGAGTTATTGCGCCCGCCGTGGCTGCGCAGCCCCTCGGTCAACGCCTTGATCGGATCGCCCTTCCACAGCTCGCTGCGGTCGACGATGACGAGCTGCCGTTGCGATGGCGTCGTCGGCTTGAATGTCTTGAGCGCCATAGCCCTAAATTCCCGTAGTCACGTCGATCTTGGAGCCCTCGGCGAGGGTCACCATTGCCTTCTTGACGTCGATCCTCTTGCCCATGCGGCCCTTGAACCGCTTGGTCTTGCCCAGCACGCGGATGGTGTTGACCGCCGTCACCTTGACCTTGAACAGGCTCTCGACAGCGGCCTTGACCTCGCGCTTGGTCGCATCGAGCGGCACGCGGAACGTCACCTGGCTATGCTCGGACGCCATCGTCGCCTTCTCGGTTATCACCGGCGAGCGGATGATGTCGTACATCCGCTCGGCCGACAGCGGCACCGCGACGTTGGGGGTGATACGGAACCTGCTCATTTCAGGCGAGCCTCCAGGCTTTGCACGGCGGCCTGGGTCAGCACCAAGGTATCGCGGCGCAGGATGTCGTAAACATTGGCCCCCTGCTCGGGTAGCACATCGACCTTCGGAATGTTGCGGGCGGCGCGTGCGAAACCCTCATCGAGCGTCGGACCATCGATGATCAGCACCGATTCCCAGCCGAGCTTGGCAAAACGCTCTGCCATCGCCTTGGTCTTGGCCTGCGGCACCGAAGCGCTGTCGATGACGATCAGCTTGCCCTCGGCCTGCTTGGCCGACAGCGCCGTCTTCAGCGCCAGCTTGCGGACCTTCTTCTGCAGATCGAAGGCGTGGCTGCGCGGCAGCGGCCCGAAGATCACAGCACCACCGCGGAACTGCGGCGAACGCAGGCTACCCTGACGGGCGCGGCCCGTGCCCTTTTGGGCATGCGGCTTCTTGGTCGTGCCGGCGATCTGGCTGATGCCTTTGGTGGCATGGGTACCGGCACGCCGCTTGGCGAGCTGATAGTTCACCATCCGCGCCAGGATGTCCTTGCGCACCGGCAGGCCGAACACCGTCTCATCGAGCTCGATCGCGCCGATTTCCTGGTTATCCAGGTTCATGATGTTGAGCTTCATATCACTCGCCCTTGTTCTCGTCGGCCGCGGCTTCGACCGCTAGGGCCTCAACCACCGGGGCCTCAACCACCGGCGTCTCGACCTCGACCGGGGCGCTCTCCACCACCGGGGCGGTCTTGACGGCTGCCGGGAACGGCAGGCCTTCCGGCGCCTTGCGCTTCACCGCGTCCTTCAGCATCACGAAGCCGCCGGCGGCGCCGGGTACGGCACCCATCACCAGGATCAGGCCGCGCTCGGCATCGGTCTGCACGATCTTGAGATTCTGCGTGGTCACCCGGACCTGGCCCATATGGCCAGCCATCTTCTTGTTCTTGAAGACCTTGCCGGGGTCCTGCCGCTGACCGGTCGAACCATGGCTACGATGCGACACGGAGACACCGTGGGTTGCCCGCAACCCGCCGAAATTGTGTCGCTTCATGACGCCGGCGAAGCCCTTGCCGATCGTCGTGCCGATCACGTCGACAAACTGCCCCGGGACGAAATGCTCGACCGACAACTCGGCGCCCAAGTCCAGCAGACCGTCGGCCTCGACGCGGAACTCGACGACCTTGCGCTTGGGCTCGACCTTCGCCTTGGCGAAGTGGCCGCGCTCGGCCTGCGTCACGTTCTTGACCTTGACGGTACCGACACCGAGCTGAACGGCGGTGTAGCCATCCTTCTCGGCCGTACGCACGCCGGTCACCTGACAATTGTCGACCTTGAGGACCGTCACGGGAACGTGATTGCCCTCTTCGGTGAAGATCCGGGTCATCCCCAGCTTCTGAGCGATAAGTCCAGTACGCATGATCAGATCTTAATCTCGACGTCGACGCCGGCCGCGAGGTCGAGCTTCATCAGCGCATCGACCGTCTGCGGCGTCGGATCAACGATGTCCAAAACGCGCTTATGGGTGCGGATCTCGAACTGCTCACGGGACTTCTTATCGATATGCGGCGAGCGCAGCACCGTGAACTTCTCGATCTTGGTCGGCAGCGGAATCGGTCCCCGGACCCGGGCACCCGTCCGCTTGGCCGTGTTCACGATCTCGCTCGTCGACTGATCGAGAACGCGATGATCGTATGCCCTGAGGCGAATTCGAATGCTCTGACTATCCATTACCAACTTCCGTTCAGCAATGCGGAGGGCGAGACGATCTCCATCGTAGGAGACCGTCTCGCCGGCTCAGCCCTTCACTTCGGCTCTTAACTCTGACGAACCGACATCACTTCGATGCCGGGTCTTCCCTTACGCCGCGCTTACTTGATGATCGAGGCGACGACGCCGGCGCCGACGGTACGGCCACCTTCGCGGATCGCGAAGCGCAGACCCTCATCCATCGCGATCGGCGCGATCAGCTCGACTTCCATCGCGA